>Ga0302155_10000001_pt1 | contig 283911 bp, 246 predicted proteins | sample I_Bog_N3_1_FD_193508 | JGI IMG/M metagenome (GOLD analysis project Ga0302155, IMG submission 193508) | Peat permafrost microbial communities from Stordalen Mire near Abisko, Sweden - I_Bog_N3_1 | ecosystem: Environmental > Terrestrial > Soil > Wetlands > Peat | place: Sweden: Abisko... | reverse complement strand
ACCTTGTAGTCGGGGGTTTTTTTTTGGGCGTTTGTTTTAGCACATTTCCACGGCGTATTTAGTCGCTCAAGAACGTTGATGCGGCTTAGCTTGTTTGCATTAATCTGACACTATGTGGTAAAAGTGTCTGTTAAAATCAATAAACTACTGGTCTAGTTGCAATTATTTATATTCTTCATCCTATCTATTTTAGTACCTGCTATTCTGAATTTTATCTGTTGTTTACTTTTTTCGCGTGACTGAGGCTTGATGATTCCTTGGCTTTCTACTGATACTCCTTTTCCTGCGCTTGAGTCTGCCTTGACTGAACAGGATGGTGCTGCAGGTTTGTTAGCAGCGGGTGCTGATTTGTCTCCGCAACGTATTTTGTCAGCATACCAACAGGGTATTTTTCCTTGGTTTTCTGAAGATCAACCCATTTTATGGTGGTCGACTGATCCACGCATGGTACTTTATCTTGATCGCTTTAAAATTTCAGCAAGCTTGAAAAAAACACTGCGTAAATGTGAGGAGGATGATAGCGTTGAATTTGTGTTTGATTCGGCGTTTGAACAGGTAATGCGTGCTTGCGCTGCCCCACGCGGTCATAGCGGAGGAACCTGGATCTCCGAAGCGATGATCGCCTCTTATGTTGAACTACATCGTATGGGGTACGCGCATTCATCCGAGGTCTGGTTTAAGGGTGAATTGGTTGGTGGAGCCTATGGCTTGTGTATTGGTCAGATGTTCTATGGTGAGTCGATGTTTTCGAAAGTCACAGATGCATCAAAAATGGCGCTGGCACAGTTGGTGCGATTTTTGCGGGTGCATCATGTACGTATGATCGATTGTCAACAAGAAACAGGACACTTGGCTTCGTTGGGTGCTGTGCCAATTTCCCGTAGTGATTTTATCGAGCATATTCGCCGCGCTGTTTTGCAACCCTCGATTGCAGAGTGGTATATAGTTAATAGTGCTACTGGGACAGATGGTAGTACACTGGTCGAACCGGTAGCAGAAAACAAGCAATAGAAATAACAACAGAAATAACAACAGATAAAGGATATGACGCTTGAGTGAGATGACGAATACGGTACTTCATTTCTATGTCACTGCTCCGTATCCGTGCAGTTATCTGGAGAATCGGTTAGCGCGTTCACAGGTGGTTACGGAGGCTTACCTGATGACGCCATCTAACTATTCTGCATTAATTAAGCGTGGGTTTCGCCGTAGCGGAAATTTTACTTATCGTCCTTACTGTGATGGGTGCCGTGAATGTCAGCCTGTGCGGGTGAAGGTAGATGAATTTACCCCGAATCGTAGTCAACGACGGGCTTTGCTTCAACATGCCGATTTACAGCCTAATATCGCCGATCTTAGTTTTAATCCTGAACATTATGCGCTTTATTTGCGTTATCAGCATGCGCGTCATGAAGGTGGTGGAATGGATCAGGATAGTCGTGAACAATATACCCAATTTTTATTGCAAAGTAATGTGACGACACGATTGCTTGAATTTCGTGATGGACAGGGTTGTTTGCGGATGGTGAGTTTGATCGATATTCTTGATGATGGTTTTTCGTCTGTATACACGTTTTATGATCCTGTTAGCTCGGCATCGTATGGTACCTACAATGTACTTTGGCAACTAACTCAGGCAAAACTTGCTGGGCTTCCTTATCTGTATCTTGGTTATTGGATCAAGGCTAGTCGAAAAATGGCATACAAGTCTAATTTTAAGCCATTAGAAAGTTTTGGTGATGACGTGTGGACTGTTGTTGTTTAGTACTGTTGTTTAATTCATGCATAAATAGTGGACTGACCGCATGATTTGACTACTATAATGAATCCCTTTTCAGACCACTCACCGCTGTTTGTTGGCGCTGGCTTACTTTATTCTTTATGCTTACACCACTCCTCTATTCTCTTATTCGTCCGGCTTTATTTAAAATGGACCCAGAACGCGCTCATCATTTTACCTTGCCATTATTGAAAAAAATAGTGGCGCTAGGGTTGGATAAGTTGATTTGTCGTCCGGCTTCGGACCCACGTCAGGTGATGGGGATTGCCTTTCCTAATCCGATTGGATTGGCTGCTGGTTTGGATAAAGATGGCGCTTATATTGATGCGTTGGCTGCACTTGGTTTTGGTTCGATTGAAATTGGCACCGTGACACCGCGGGCCCAGGCAGGCAATCCCTTACCACGGATGTTTCGTTTGCCACAGGCAAATGCGATTATTAATCGCATGGGATTTAATAATGGTGGTGTTGCTGCCTTTATTGCCAATGTACAGCAATCGCGCTTTTACCAAGAAAAAGTGGGTGTATTGGGCTTAAATATTGGTAAAAATGCCGATACGCCGATGGAGCGGGCTGCAGAAGATTATTTGTATTGTCTGGATAGTGTGTACCCCTATGCGAGTTATGTGACTGTAAACATTTCCTCTCCTAATACGAAAAATTTACGGCAATTGCAAGGGGCGGATGAACTCGATGCTTTGTTGTCGCAATTAAAAGATCGCCAACAGCGGCTTGCAGATCAGCATCGTCGCTATGTACCATTAGCCTTGAAAATTGCACCGGATATCGACTCTGAGCAAATTAAAATTATTGCCGATACCGTGTTGCGCCATAAAATTGATGCCGTTATTGCCACCAATACGACCATTACCCGTGATGCTGTTCAAGGGTTGCCGCATGCTGAGGAAATGGGGGGCTTGTCCGGTGCTCCAGTCTTTGACTTATCAAATACTGTAATTCGTGCATTGAAGGCGGAACTCGGCAGTGCGGTTCCGATTATTGGCGTGGGCGGAATTTTGAGTGGGCAGGATGCTGTTGTAAAAATGCAGGCTGGTGCTGACCTTGTGCAGCTCTATTCTGGATTGATTTATCAGGGGCCAGGATTGATTTCTGCGTGTGCTAGAGCAGTAAGGCAACGCTCGTAGTTCGTTGTAGTCAGTTGTAGTTGATAGTAGTTACGTTGCCGTAGTTTAATCTACGGCATTTTTTTTAATTTGCGCGCCGATACGGCGGTTGGGCTGAATTCATCAATCATTTCACGGAATTCGGCGACATCTTCAAAACTTTTATACACAGATGCGAAACGGATATAGGCAATTTTATCCAGTCCTTTTAATTCATGCATGACAAGTTCGCCAATGTGGCCGGACATAATCTCACGTTCGCCGCTGGCTAATAATTTTTCTTCGATGTGTTCAACTGCACTATCGATTGCTGCGGCGGAGACTGGTCGTTTACGTAGTGCGAGCATGAAACTGGCGCGTAGTTTGGCGGCATCGTAATCACAACGACTACCATTTTTTTTGACGATAAACGGCATTGCCAATTCGATACGTTCGAACGTGGTAAAGCGTTTGTCGCATTTGCTGCAACGGCGGCGGCGTCGAATCGCTTCTCCGACATCGGCATCCCGAGTATCTAAGACCTGAGTGTCATCGTGATGGCAGTATGGACATTTCATAAGATTGTCTTGCTTGAAATCAAGAAGAATTCACAGTTAGTTAGAGTATAGCCGGATGATCCGGGTAGTGGCAATGCGGTTTTTCGTTGTTTTTCTTTATTACGCACTAGTCACATCATTGTAAATGCAGCTAATAATGTGACTAGCAGTTCATCAACTGATAGTTCAGCTGTTATTCTGTCAGCAAAAACACGTCAGCAGAAACGTCAGCGGAAACTTATGCTGCGTAGACAGGATGGGCATCAGTGAGTACTTTTACTTCTGCTTTTACACGTTCCAATATTGCTGCATCTGTCGGATTGTCTAGAATGTCGGCAATCAAATGGCCTACTTTAGTTGCGTCTGCTTCGTTGAAACCACGGGTAGTCATGGCTGGGCTACCCAGTCGAATACCAGATGTGACAAATGGTTTTTCAGGATCGTTTGGAATCGAATTTTTGTTACAAGTAATGTGAGCAGAACCCAGTAATGCTTCAGCTGCTTTGCCTGTGATATTTTTTGAGCGCAGATCGACCAACATGACATGGGATTCTGTTCTGCCGGAGATGATGCGTAAGCCACGTTCAATCAACGCTTTTGCCAAAGCGTCAGCATTTTTAACGACTTGCTGTTGGTACGTTTTGAACTCTGGAGTCAATGCTTCTTTGAACGCAACCGCTTTACCGGCAATAACGTGCATTAAGGGACCGCCTTGCAATCCAGGGAAAATCGCTGAATTGATGATTTTTTCGTGTTCGGCCTTCATTAAAATGATACCGCCGCGAGGACCACGGAGTGATTTGTGGGTAGTCGAGGTGACGAAATCGGCAAATGGTACCGGATTAGGGTATTCGCCTGCAGCGATCAGACCGGCGTAATGTGCCATGTCGACCATAAAGTAGGCGCCAACTTCTTTTGCGATTTTGGCGAAACGTTCGAAATCGATGCGTAATGCGTAAGCTGATGCACCTGCAATGATCAATTTAGGGCGGTGTTCACGTGCCAGTCGTTCCACTTGTTCGTAGTCGATGGCTTCATTTTTGTCCAGGCCATAGGAAACGACGTTAAACCATTTTCCAGACATATTCAGTGGCATACCGTGGGTCAGATGACCACCTTCAGCCAGTGACATCCCCATGATGGTATCGCCTGGTTTTAATACCGCAAAAAATACACCTTGATTCGCTTGCGAACCCGAGTTTGCTTGTACGTTTGCGGCTTCAGCACCGAATAATTGTTTAACGCGATCGATGGCTAATTGTTCTACCACGTCGACGTGTTCGCAACCACCGTAGTAGCGTTTTCCTGGGTAGCCTTCGGCATATTTGTTGGTCAGTTGTGAACCTTGAGCTTGCATTACTGCAGGCGAGGTGTAATTTTCTGACGCAATAAGTTCGATGTGCTGCTGTTGACGCTGATTTTCAGCTTGTATTGCTGCAAAAATTTCCGGGTCGATTTGATCCAGTGTGTGATTTTTTGAAAACATGATTTCTCCGAGCGATAAAGTAAATTCCACTATCGAATAAGACTGATGATTTAGGCTGATATTGTTTCACCCGGGTTTCACTATACTTGGTACGTGGATACGATCGAGATGAGCGTATTCACGTGCCAATAGTGGTTCCGCAAAGGGAATTCAGGCAGCCTCAAACGCTTCTACCATATTGGGCTACCCAGGCGCACGGCGTGGACAGTGCGATGAGTGGTCGATATGAATCAGCGCTTTGTCCGTATAAAATCTCGCGCTTCCCGATGGAACTCCATCTTGCGCCGCAACAGCATACTGTGTTGGGCGACTTCGCCAGTCGCGCGAGACGAAATGGTCGACAAATTTTACGCGATGCTCAGTCTTTGAGCAAGTTTTACCTACGTTGTTTTACAATCCATGTATACGTGTGCTTGACTGTGTAGGCTCCGATTTTGGTGTGATTTGTGGAGTTATGCTGAACCTGATCGCGGCTTGCTGTACTATGTGGTTATGTAATAACAGTAAAGATAAGGAATTGGCTATGATTGTTTTCATTACCGGTGCTAGTGCTGGCTTTGGTGCTGCAATGGCACGTACGTTTGTCAAAGGTGGACACCGTGTCATCGCTGCTGCGCGGCGGGTAGATAAATTGACGGCATTAGCGGCAGAATTGGGCTCTGCATTATTGCCTGTGAGCTTGGATGTGACGGATGTTGCTTCGATTCCGCTTGTGTTGGCTGGATTGCCGCCAGAGTGGCAGGCAATTGATGTGCTGATTAATAATGCCGGTCTGGCCTTAGGTGTGGCACCGGCACAGCAAGCGTCGTTAGACGATTGGGATACCATGATTGCCACTAATAACCGTGGCTTAGTTCATATGACCCGTGCTGTGTTGCCAGGTATGGTGGCGCGTCATAGTGGCCTGATAATAAATATGGGGTCGGTGGCTGGTTCTTATGTTTATCCCGGCGGCAATGTGTATGGCGCTAGCAAGGCATTCGTTGATCATTTTACGTTGAATTTGCGATCTGATTTGGCCGGCACAGGTGTCCGCGCGACGACGATTGCCCCTGGTTTGTGTGGCGGTACTGAGTTTTCCCAAGTGCGTTATAAATGGGATGAAAATGCAGCTGCCAATGTGTATAAAAATACCGAGCCACTGACGGCACAGGATATTGCGGATACCGCATTTTGGATTGCGGGATTACCCAAACACGTCAATATTAATTCGATTGAAATGATGCCGGTGTGTCAGAGTTTTGCCGGATTGGCGATTCACAGGGGCTAGTTTTCTGATGGAATGCACGGTTTGCAGTAATGGTAGGCACTATGGGTAGACACTATGTTACGGGGTGTTACATTGTTGTTGTGCTCATGAATACACTGAAGTGCGCTAAAATGCCACTCCACGTACGTTGGTCAGTCTTATTCATTCATTGTTAAGGTTTTATGTGATTCTTCAAACGGATTTCCGCTGGACGATGCGGGTGTATTACGAAGATACTGATTCGGGTGGGGTTGTTTACTATGCGAATTATCTCAAATTTTTTGAGCGCGCACGGACCGAGTGGTTGCGTGCAGCGGGTATTGGTCAGCATGCAATGGTAGAGCAAGAACAAGCCATGTTTGTGGTCAGGTCAACCTCAGTGGAATACCATAAGCCGGCAAAATTGGATGATGAGTTGGTGATTACCGTGCGTGTTGAAAAAATGGGACGCGCTTCCATGGTGTTTGTGCAGGAGGCTTGGCGCGGTCAACATTGTCTTTCCTTTGGACGCATTAAGGTTGCTTGTGTTCATGCCACTCAGTTTCGTCCTTGCCCCATTCCTGCTTCGGTCATGAGTGCGATACACGCTCATTATTCTCTTCCTATTAATTAATTCAGGTTATTTTTCTCCTATCATGACTGTTACTCAAGATCTTTCTTTTATTACCTTAATCACAAATGCGTCCGTGATTGTTCAAATTGTCATGGCATTGCTATTGTGTGTGTCATTGATGAGTTGGAATTATATTTTTAGTAAGATGTTTGCCATTAAATTAACGCGGCGTCAAACGGAAGAATTTGAGCGTGATTTTTGGTCCGGTGGTAGTTTGAATGAACTTTATAAAGAGTTTGAGGGTCATCGTCAAAGTAGTGGTGCTCTAGAGCGTATATTTGGCGCGGGAATGGGTGAGTTTCAAAAGGGGAGAGCCAGTTTTTCCGGTACGATGGCGGATAGCGGTGCTTTGTTGGATGGTGCACGCCGTGCGATGCGCGCCACGTATCAGCGTGAAATGGATAGTCTTGAATCGCACCTGTCATTTTTGGCATCCGTGGGTTCGGTGTCGCCCTATGTAGGGCTATTTGGGACGGTGTGGGGCATTATGAATGCGTTTCGTGGATTGGCTAATGTGCAGCAGGCGACGTTGGCGGCGGTTGCGCCCGGGATTGCTGAAGCACTGATTGCAACAGCAATCGGCTTGTTTGCGGCGATTCCCGCACTTTTGGCGTACAACCGCTACACTTATGATATTGATCGGTTGGCGATTCGTTTTGAAAGTTTTGTAGAAGAATTTTCAAATATTTTGCAACGACAAGGGCGTTAATTTATGGCAAGCAGTATGCGTAGCGGACGCACCCGCAAGTTAAAAGCAGAAATCAATGTGGTGCCATATATCGACGTGATGCTTGTATTGGTGGTGATTTTGATGGTGGCGGCACCAATGACGAATCCGAGTGTGGTGAATTTGCCCAATGCCGGTCCGTCAACACAAGCACCTGTTGATTATCTTGAAATAGCGTTGAAAGCGGATGGTACGGGTAGTCTGGGCAAGCATAGTCAGGGTAAATTGACGGATAGTAGTAGTCAGACCGATCTGGTAGAGCGTTTGCAAAATTTGCATGAGTCTGAGCCGGATTTACCTGTGCTTATTGGGGCTGACAAAGACATTAAATACGATGAAGTCGTTCAAATGATTGCCGCTGCGAAGAAAATTGGATTCGCACGCGTGGGTTTGGCAACAAAATGAATTGGCTTTTTGCTGTTGTGCTTGTTTTTTTCTTCATGGACTTAGCCCACGGACAGCAGCAGGATGTCAGTTCCGATGTAAATGGTGATGCGAATTCAAATGTAGTGCAAGAAAATGTAGTGCAAGAGACGGTGCTTACGCACTATGCCTTGGCGCCAAATCTCCCTGATGATGCGCAGCTTCGGAGCTTGTTGCTGCGCTATTTATCCGTATTGAATCAAGCTGATGATGCGTTAACAGAGTCCGAACGGAGTTTGAGGCAATTCGCCATTCAGCGCGAAGTGAGCAACTTAATGGCAACAGAAGGATATTTTTCCCCTCAGGTAAGCTTTACTCCACAAAGCACAAAAGCACTTCACACCGAAGTGATTCAAGTACAAACCGGAGCGCGTACTGATATCCATTCTGTAAATATCACGTTTTCTGGTGTTGCTCCTACTGAATTACAACAAACAATACGCACTGCTTGGCGCATGCCGGTTGGTCAGCCTTTTCGGGATGATGACTGGAGCCAAGCCAAAAATCAAGCATTGGAAAACTTGACGGAAGCACGCTATCCTGCAGCAAAAATCAGCCATAGTGAAGCTAAAATACAAGATCAATACGCGGATTTGTCACTCGAATTGGATAGTGGACCAGCCTTTTTTATCGGTGATATGAAGGTGGATGGATTAAGCAAGTATCCGTACTGGTTGGTCGAGCGTTATCACCCACCGACCAAAGGGGAGCCGTATAGTCGCGACCGGTTACTGAAGTTTCAACGTGAAATGCAAAATTCCCCGTATTTTTCTAGTGTGACTGTCGGCATTGATCCTGATCCGGCTGTGGCTACTGCCGTGCCGTTTGATGTTGTGGTGAAGGAACGTCCTGCTCGTGATTTTGGGCTGGGTGCCGGTATAAGTTCAAATACCGGTGCGCGTGGTGAGTTGTCATACCGCGATCGTGATTTTACCGGTCGGGCATTTGATTTACGTAGTGTGCTACGGATTGAGCAGTTGCGTCAAATTGGGTATGTTGATATTTATCTGCCGCCGCGAACCAGTGGCTATCTGGATTCGTTCGGTGTGCTATTTGATCGTACAAATATTTCCGGATTGCAAACAACGACCAGTTCTTTTGGGGCCAAACGGGTGATTGTCGAGGATCAAACCGAACGACGTTTTGGATTGTCATTTATTAATGAAAAAAAATCCGTTAATGGTGAAGATAATGCGGATGCCAGAGCATTGGTCGGTTCTGTGGGCTGGACTTGGCGTGCTGTGGATAATAGTTTTGCCCCGCGTAACGGCAGTATTACGCAAGCTGATATCAGTGGCGCGGATAGGGGCTTATTGTCAGACCAGCGCTTTCTTCGACTTTATGGAAAATACCAATACTGGCTTCCGGTGAGAAAGCGGGATGGATTTATCTTTCGCGCCGAGCTGGGGGATGTCCTTTCTACGACGAGTACTGGTATTCCTGAGGATTATTTGTTTCGGGCTGGTGGAACCTCCAGCGTACGCGGTTATGCTTACCAAAGCATTGGTATTGCTCAAAATAATGGTGTAGTTGGGGCGCGGGTGTTGGCAACGGCGAGTGTTGAATATGTCCATTGGGTCGGCGAAAATTGGGGCGTGGCAGGATTTTTTGATGCGGGAGATGCGGCTGATCGTATTCAAGACTTGCGTCTAAAACAAGGGATTGGTCTTGGCGGGCGGTACAAAACGCCAGCAGGACCGATTGCCCTTGATCTTGGGTTTAACCGAGAAACTGGTCAAGCTCGGTTGGATTTTTCCATCGGGATTGCCTTTTAATGATGAGCCTACCTGAGCAACCAGATACGAATGAGCTGCAACGGGATAAAACCGATATGCGACGGCTATTTTTGCGTCCATTGGCGGTGGTGCTGCTTGTGATGCTTGCGCTGATCCTTATTCTGACACTCACCAGTTTATGGGTTGTGACAACGGCGTCTGGCACAGCAACAGCGGTGGCTATGTTGCAGCGAATGAGTAGTGTCAAGTTGTTAGGGGTGACGGGAAGCGTTGGGCGCGACCTGCGCATTCAACAACTCCAAGTAGTGACACCGGGTCTGACCTTGTCTGTGGATGGTGTGGAATTACAATGGCAGCCCGCAGCACTCTATCAGGGGCGTGTGCAAGTGGATATGCTGCATATCAGGCACGTTCGATTGGGATTGCCATTGAAAGATGCCACTGCAGTTTCTGCGCCCTTGCATTTTCCTGGATCTCTCGCTTTGCCTTGGCCGTTGCGTCAAATGAATGTCGATCAATTGTCTCTGGATCTGCTTCAAGTCGTGACGGCGGATGCTAAATCGCAGGTTTTCTCATCGATGAAGGCGAAATTGACGGCGAATGTCGTCGATACTCATTGCACATTGTCTGGGAATACACCATGGGGAAGCGCTGCATTTACTGGAAAAATTGCTGCCGTAGCCCCATTTCTCGTAGACGCGCACGTTGATTGGCAGGGCGGGGCTATGCGGATTCGGGATGTGACAATGCCGGCTTATGAGATTCAGGGTACGGTGACGGGTGATTTACGCCGTTTTCATGTGATTGCTGATGTGAAAGAACATGGCATCGAAGATGGTATGAATGCCATGCATAGACGCGTCTTAGCACCGTTAAATGGCACCGTGGATGGGGTGATTACTCCCTTTTCCCCCTTGCCATTAGAGTCGATGCGGGTGACGCTGGCAGGAGTAAATCCAGCGAATTTTTATGCTGCCGCTCCTATGGCTAATTTGCTTATTGAGGCGCATGTTGGCTCGGTGAAAGCGTTGGACGGATCCCGCTTAGAAGGAAAATTAACGATGCGGAATTTCTCCGTTTCTGCGTGGAATAAAGGAGGAATTCCTGTTTCTGCCCTCAGTACACAACTGCATTGGTCAAGCCATGAAATTACATGGCAAGACATGCAGGTGCTATTTTCTGCTGATAAAATAGGCAGTGTGCGTGGTTCAGGCCGTCTTTTATTGGGTGCGCCGCTCAAATCTGGCACTATGTTTCCCGATTTTTCTACACAATTTGTGCTGCAGGGCGTTGATTTGTTGCAGCTTGATACTAGGCTAAAGTCGACCCGCCTAGATGGGAAAGTACAAATTAATGGCGTGGATGGCGTGATGGCATTGGCAGTTGATGTTGAGGAAAAGCGCGCAGAGCATCAGGCCAGATTACGTGCTGATGTGGCAATGACGCGTGATCAGGTGATTCAGGTAAAAAAAGTGGAATTGCTTGCTGGAGATGAACACCATCCGGATGGCATGTTGACGGCTGTCGGTAGTTATTCTTTACGGGCTGCGAGTGTCTTCGGATTGCAAGTGGAAGTACGGCAGTTGGATCCGGCACGCTGGATAAATGTGCCTGCAGGTCGGATAGGCGGGCAGATTAATCTGGAAGGGCAAATGCATAACGGTTGGCGTGTTTCTGGTAAATTGGCAGCGTTGTCAGGTCAGTTTGCTGGATTGAATTTACATGGTGACGCTGATGTGAGCGCGCGGCAGGGGCAGTGGCTGCAGATTAAAAAAATGGATGTCAATTGGGGTAAAAATCAGCTTGTTGCCAGTGGTAGCTTGAATCTTGCTGGCGGTACGGATGCCGCACAATTGCAAATAAAATTGGTGCTTCCTGATTTGGCGGAGCTAAGACGTCCATTTGCAAAGCTATTGCCTGAAGTGCCTGTGTCGTCCTCTGTATCGGCCCCCCCTCAGCTATCAGGCGCAATTTTTGTAGATGGTTTGCTGTCCGGTGATGTGAATCACCCTAGTGGACATATCATGGTGCGTGCGGATCGTGTCGTTATTCCTGATTTGTTGACGTTGGCAAAGCTGCAAACGACCTTCACGTTAACGCCTGGCAAAGTAGGGAAGTTTGAAGGTGACTTAACATTAGCAGGATTGACGCTGGCATCCGCTGCTGGTTCTGGTGTTGAAATTGCTCAGGTGCAAGCTAATTTGAGTGGGGTGCGACGCGCGCATCGACTCCAAGTAGCGGTGGTATTGCCGCATCAGCGACAAATTGAATTGTTGGCAGAAGGCGATCTTAATGCGTCTGCTGGGATGAATGGTGTGTTTTCTCAATGGCAAGGGAAAATTCAGGCGCTGAACGTATCCGGATCACAGGAATTACGCTTGTCCGCTCCTGTTTCTGTGTTTGTGTCGATGCAAAAAATACAGATAGGCCCTGCCAGTTGGGAGGGTAGTTTAGGAAAATTGCAATTGCAGCAATTATTTTGGTCGCCGGGTCAGTTGGTGACGCGAGGGGGGATGACTGGTCTTGATGTTGTGGCGCTTGCCAAGATGCTACGCTCTGATTTACCCATCACTGGCACATTGAAAGTGGATGCATCATGGCAACTGGAGTTGGGGAGGCGCATTGCTGGGCAGTTTGGGGTAGTGCGTCGAAGTGGTGATGTGTTAATAGTGGATCCGCGTAGTTCTCGGATACAACCGCTGGCGCTTGGTCTACAAACGTTGACGTTTAAGGGACAGCTTGGGCACGAATCTGTCGTATCGTCACTACCTGTGTCGTCAACACCGATTGCGTTGATGTTGCAGTTGCAAGGGGCTAAATTGGGACGTGTTAGCGCGACGGTATCAATGGCGTTGCCGTCACTGTCACATGGATCCGAGTCGCCGCAGAGGCACAGTCTTGAGACTTCGCCATTAAGCGGTAGTGTTAGTATGAATTTTCCTGATATTCTCTGGCTCAGTCCATGGGTAAGTGAATTGACTGGATCTGGGGTTGCTTTACGTGGTGATGTGCATGCAGATGCGACATTGTCTGGCACCTTAGCTATTCCGGATTATCGGGTGAAGATTAATGCAAAAAAATTCGAGTTGGGATTGACGGATTTGGGGGTGTTGTTACCGAATGGTAGTCTTGATGCGTTGGTTCAGCCGGGGCAGCTGACTTTGTCTCGTTTACATTTTTCTCAAATCATCAAGGCGCCGCCACGGCATGAACATTTGCGTGAGATGAGTTGGGTCGGACAAACTGGTGAGGTCGAGGCCAGTGGGGTGGTTGATACTAAAAATGGCACTGGTTCAATTGCTGCACATTGGAATAAATTTCCTTTTTTACAAAGTCCAGATCGGTGGTTGGTCGCTTCCGGTGATGCGCAGTTAATTCAAACTAACAGTAGGTGGAATTTGACCGGCCAACTGGCCGCTGATGCCGCCTATTTTGCTGTACCCAAACAAGCATCTCCTAAACTATCTGGTGATGTAGTTATCGTTGATAAAAATGCTAAAAAATCCTCAGATACAGCTGGAAACAGTCAGGCCGAGTTGGATTTTAATTTGTTAATGGGAGATAATTTTATTTTTGTCGGGCGTGGTCTTGATACTCGGTTGACGGGTGATTTGCGTATTCATGTTCGACATGGCGGTGCTCTTGTGGCAACGGGGTCGATTCAGACTTCGGGTGGAAGTTACGAGGGTTACGGACAAAAATTGTCGATAGAACGGGGTATCTTAAATTTTCAAGGGCCGTTGGATAATCCTGGATTAAACGTCAGCGCCATGCGCCGTGGGTTGGCCGTAGAGGCAGGAATTGCGGTGGTTGGTACGGTTGCGCGACCACAAGTGCAGTTGATTTCGGAGCCGAGTGTGCCGGATGCCGATAAATTATCATGGCTGGTATTGGGACATGCTTCGGATCAGATGGCAGGTTCGGAGTCGGGTTTGCTATTGGCTGCTGCTGGCGCGATTTTTGGTGGTGATAATGGGAAAAATGTGCCGCGTGAATTGGTGCGAGGATTAGGATTTGACGATTTTTCGGTTGCATCATCTAGTTCCGCACCGGGTTCTCAGTTGCCGGTAAAAACGGTAGCAGGGGATATCGCTGCTGGTTCGTCGACCAACGATCAAGTGTTTAGCGTGGGTAAACGATTGTCGCCATCGTTGACTTTTTCGATTGAGCGGAGTTTGAGTGATGCGACGAATGGTCTGAAGCTGACGTGGCAATTGACGCGTAGAATAAGCATTATCGGGCGGGCGGGTAGTGATACGGCGATAGATGGGCAATATACTTTTTCTTTTGATTAAACGACATAATATGGACGGTAGCTAAGATTGTATGAATGAACGTTTGAAGATAGTTGGAAATCCGAAGCCGAATCCATCCGGTAATGCTAAGGTTAATAACGCGGGTGCTGACACGTCACGTTACCTACCGCCCAAGGAGCCGCATCGCTATGTTGCTTTGCTTTTGGCTGCGTTGATGCACGTCATCTTATTTTTATTTTTGTGGGTGGGTATCCGCTGGCAAAACAAAGAGGTTGTGGGTGTTGATGCTGAGATCTGGGATGTGACGACGCGTGAGGCTGCTCCTAAAGTGCTATCTGATGTCGCAGAGCCTATTCCTGAGGCTATTTCGGCGCCAGTTCCAACACCTGAACCGGTGCCTGAGCCGGCGCCTGCTCCGAAAATCAACGAGCCGACACCACAGCAAGTCAGAGAGAAACTGATTGAACAACAACAGGCTGAGGATGCCGAAATAGCGATTGTACGGGCACGTAAACAAAAAATGTTGGACCAGCAGCGGCAACTTGCATTGCAAGAAGAGCAAAAAGAAGAGCAAAAAAAACAACAGAAGGATGACGCGCTTAAGCTGGCGAAGTTGAAAAAAGAAGAGCTGCATAAAGAAGAACTGCGTAAAGAAGAACTGCGTAAAGAAGACGAGCAGCGGAAAGCCGATGAATTGCAACGTCAGGAAAAGCAAGATAAAGAGAAGAAGGAAAAAGCAGACGCGCAGCAAAAAATCGAGCAGCAGAAGACGGATCAGAAAAAATTGGATGCGCAAAAGTTGAAAGCAAGTAAAGCGCAAGAAGTGAAGGATCAGCAACGACAACAGCAACAAGATGATAAACTACGTGCAGCTACTCTACTGCGGATGACTGGGCAATCGGGTGGTGAACGGTCCAGTAAAATCGCTGGTTCTGGTGGGAATGGCGATGCGGTTAAATCGACTGGGAATAATCGTGGTGACCCTGGGTATAGTGGCAAACTCGGAATCAGGATTAAAAGTAATTCGAATTATGCTGTGCCAGCGAATCAGCCAGGTAATCCGAGAGTTGAATTTTTGATTCAATTATTTCCAGATGGTAGTTTACGTGGAATACCGAAAATGACCAAATCATCTGGCGTCCCTGAGTTTGATGATGCCATTGCACGAGCGATTGTGAAAGCTGCGCCTTATCCTTTTGATAGTACGGGCAAAGTGCCAACAAGTATCAGCTTGGGATTTGATATGAAAGAAAAATAATAGGAATCTACGCAAAACCGCTCCAGCGGCGTTATTGTCGCCTAGCCGTGCCTCTGTATTATCGTCGTTGGCATGCCTTGCTGGAACAATTCTGAATAACGCCTAATAATACTTATTTTACTGGATTTCGTTGTCGCAAAAATCAACAGAACATAGAAGTGTAAAGGTGAAAATGAAGATGAAAATAAAATTGACGTTGCGTTCCTTATGGATGGTGTGTTTGTTACCTCTTGCAGCGCAGGCACAATTGCGGGTGGAAGTGTCTGGCGTGGGATCCAATCAGATCCCGGTTGCCATAGCAAGTTTTGTGGATGAGGGAATTTCGACACAAACGATTAGTGGTGTGATTAAAGCAGATTTGACCCGTAGTGGTTATTTTAAAATTATCGATACATCCGGTCCTTTGGCTGAAACTAGTTTGATTAATTTCTCGGACTGGAAGTCACATGGTGCGGATGCACTCTTGACTGGCAGCGTACAGCGTTTGAGTGATGGTCGTTTTGACGTGCGTTATAAATTGTATGATACCGTGAAATCGAGCACCTTATCCGCGATGGCGGTTTCGGGAACGCCACAATACAGTCGGTTAACAGCGCATAAAATTGCCGATGATGTTTATCAAAAATTGACCGGTATTCGCGGGATATTTGCCACTCGGATTGCGTATATTACCAAATCTGGCCCGCTCTATCAGTTGGAAATCGCAGATGCGGATGGTGAAGGCGTACAAGTGGCTTTTCGTTCCAGGGAGCCTATTATTTCGCCCGCATGGTCGCCGGATGGAACCAAGGTGGCTTATGTGTCATTTGAGTTGAAAAAACCCGTGGTGTATGTGCAGAATTTGATTTCTGGTGGGCGTACCTTAGTCGCGAACTATAAAGGTAATAATTCTGCACCTGCTTGGTCTCCAGATGGCAGTAAGTTGGCCTTGGCATTGTCGCGCGATGGCTTAACGCAGGTTTATGTCGTGAATGCGAACGGAGGTGGTTTGCAACGCCTGACATCGACCAGTGGCATCGATACGGAGCCACAATTTTCGGCAGATGGGCAATCGATTTATTTTACCAGTGACCGCAGTGGTGGCCCTCAAATTTATCGGATGAGCGCTACCGGGGGTGAGGCACATCGGGTTACGTTTAATGGTAGTTACAATATTAGTCCGAGAATTTCGCCAGATGGTCAAACTTTGGCGTATATTTCTCGTCGTGAAGGTAAATTCCAACTTTATGTGTTGGATTTAGGTAGTAATCAAGAATTACGATTATCGGATACCGTCAAAGATGAATCGCCCAGCTTTGCTCCGAACAGTAAATATATTATGTATGCCACTGAGATTGGTCAGCGCGGTAGTCTTGCTGTGGTGTCGGTGGATGGACGTAGCAAGCAGCAATTGACTATGCAGGCTTCAGATGTACGTGAGCCGACATGGGGCCCTTTCATGAAATAGTTTTTTGTATTAAGTTATGTGCACTGTTTGTACATTGTGTTGTTATTTAAATTTTATAATGGAGTCTCTCGTGATGAATAAGTCCGCTAAGTTGGTTTTGTTGTTCGCAACAGCAGCAGCATTGAGTGCGTGCGGTACGGCAGTGAAATTGGAAGATAAACCTGCAGTCGTTGAAGCTACGCCTGTACAACAACAAGCTAAAATGGAAGATGCCCGTGCAGTTGCTCCAGTAGCTGCAGTTGAGGTTGATCCGCTCAATGATCCTCAAGGTGTATTGGCAAATCGTAGCGTGTATTTTGATTTTGATAGCTACACAGTAAAATCCGATTTCAATAGCTTGTTGTCGAATCATGCTAATTATTTGTCCGCTCACACAACACGTAAAATCTTGATTCAAGGGAATACGGATGAACGCGGTGGTCGTGAATACAATCTGGCCTTGGGTCAAAAACGTGCAGAAGCCGTACGTAAATCCTTGTCTGCATTGGGTGTTTCCGATTCACAAACAGAAGCTGTTTCTTTAGGTAAAGAAAAACCAAAAGCAACTGGTAGCACTGAAGAAGCTTGGGCACAAAATCGTCGTGCTGATATCGTTTATTGATTGGTGCTAAGCAATGAAGCGTCTCTTTCCTATTTTTGTTGTACTAGCGGCAGTCAGTGTAACTGCTCCAGCGCATGCCGGGTTGTTTGATGATGACGAGGCGCGTCGTGCCATTTTGGATATTCGTACTAAAGTGGACTCGCTCGCCTTAGTCAGTGGTCAGTTGGAGGATAAGCTGACGACAAAGGCAGACAAAACGGTTGTGCTTGATTTGTTGAATCAGCAAGATCAATTACGTCAAGATATCGCAAAATTGCGTGGCGATATTGAAGTGTTATCTAACGATGTGTCAGATAATCAGCGTCGACAAAAAGAGTTCTATGTCGATCTGGATAATCGCTTGCGTAAGTTGGAGCCGCAAAAAATAACATTGGATGGAAAAGAGGCGCAGGTTGATCCGGATGAACAGAAAAAGTATGATGCAGCTCAGTCATTGTTTCAGTCGGGTGATTATAAAAATGCTGCTGGTGCGTTGAGTGGCTTTTTGCAAAGTTATCCACGTTCCATTTATGTTGCTGGTGCGCAATACGCATTGGGTATTGCGTATTACGCGCAAAAAGATTACAAAAATGCGATTTCGTCGTTTGGTATTATTGTCGCTGATTTTCCGGATAACGCAAAAGCACCTGATGCAATGTTGAATATCGCCAGTTGCTATTCGGAGCAAAAAGACAAGAGTGCCACAAAGAAAATATTGCTGAAATTACGGAGCCTCTACCCGAATTCGACTGCGGCTGCTACGGCAGGTGACCGATTGAAGGCGGTTAAATAGGCTGTTTTTGTACATCTGTTGGGCGTCAATTGACGTAAATTGTGTTGTGGTTGATACAGATTGGTCGGGGTAGTGGGGAATAGTTGGGGAGTCTACCAAGTTTCTTCTTGACAGACTGTTCTGCTTTACCTATAATAGCTGTCTTTCGGGTCGTTAGCTCAGCTGGTAGAGCAGCGGACTTTTAATCCGTTGGTCGCAGGTTCGAATCCCGCACGGCCTACCACGAAATACCTAAAAAGACTTAGGTCAGGATTTTTGCAAAGCCATTCAGTGTGTCTTGCTGAAATAACTTTGAATTGATTCTGGATAATCTAAGTCTTTTTTCATTTGTATAATACAGATACGAACTTAGTGTATAAAGTAAGTGTATCTGTAGAGCCAGTTGTCGATGCATTAGCATTGTCACTTGGTGCAGTTTTGGGTCGTTAGCTCAGCTGGTAGAGCAGCGGACTTTTAATCCGTTGGTCGCAGGTTCGAATCCCGCACGGCCTACCAAAACATCAAAAACCCACGAGCGTAAGTTCGTGGGTTTTTTGTATTGTGCATCGCTATTCTGCGTTACTATTCTTTCTAGCCTTAGTTGTGAATTAGTGCAGAATTTAGCTTATAAACTCAGCTTATATAAATTGACTATAAATTGACTATAAACTGAATGTAAATTGAAAATACGCGCTCTGCATTTTTCCGAATGACGATTTAACTGGTGCACTAGATGAAAATGAATAGCGCGAAAATGAATGCCGCGAATAAAAACACAGCAAGTAAAAACACAGCGAATAAAAACACAGCAGATAAAAATAGTCAGCACCATGAGATACGGCCAGGTCAGTCGATTGAGCTATTGAAAGAGCTGCATATTTTGACGCGTGATGGCAATATGAATCAGGATAGCCGTCGTAAACTCAAACAGGTGTACCACTTATATCAGTTTATCGAGCCATTGCTGCAGGCTGTTCAGCAACACCATCCAGATGTGACATTAGTCGACCATGGTGCGGGCAAGTCGTATTTGGGCTTTATTTTGTATGATTTGTATTTTAAATCACAGCAAAATAATGCCCATATTTATGGCATTGAAACCCGCGATGAACTGGTCACTAAGTCACAGGAACTCGCCGCGCGTTTACAGTTTCCTGGAATGTCCTTTTTGAATTTGTCCGTGGCACAGTCGATTACCTCCACGGCATTGCCAGATAAAATTGATATCGTGACGGCGCTGCATGCCTGCAATACGGCAACGGATGATGCGATTGCTTTTGCGCTGCAAAAACAGGCTAGTTATATCGTGTTAGTTCCATGCTGCCAAGCTGAGGTTGCTGCTTCGCTTAAAAAATATAAACATACCGCTGTGGATAAAAATCCATTGTCTGAGCTATGGCGTCATCCCTTACATACACGCGAATTTGGCAGCCAATTGACCAATGTATTGCGTTGCTTGCAGTTGGAAGCGCATGGTTATCAGGTGACTGTGACGGAATTGGTCGGATGGGAGCATTCGATGAAAAATGAACTCATTATTGCGACGTATAAAAATACACCGCGACAACATGCTAAAGACAAGTTAGATCAGGTATTGTTGAATACGGGGTTGGAAGAATTACGTCACCGATTTTTTCATTCATAAGCATTCGTCACTTATTGCGTAGATGAGGGTAGGTGCAATAAGTGTGTCATCGCATAGAGGAAAGTGAAATGTACGCAGCTGTGGATTTAGGTTCAAATAGTTTTCGTTTGCATATTGGACGCTATGAAGGGGATGCCATTCGTGTTGTGAAAAGTGCGCGCGATCCAATACGTTTGGGTGCCGGACTGGATGCAGAGGGGGATTTGACCCCAGAGGCGATTCAGACTGCGGTGAATGCGTTGACGTATTTTGGAACGATTCTCTCCCAGTATGCGCTTGATGCTGTTCGGGTGGTGGGGACAAATACCTTGCGGATTGCACGGAATACCCCGGATTTTTTGGGGAAATTGGAAGCTGCTATTGGCTATCCAATCGAGATTATCTCTGGCGAGGAAGAGGGACGATTGATTTATATGGGCGTTGCCCGAGTGTTGGTCAATCCGCTTGAACATCGTTTGGTAATTGATATTGGTGGTGGATCGACCGAACTGGTGTTAGGGTGTGGCGCTGAGATTGCCAAAGTAGAGTCGTTTGGTGTTGGAACCGTTAGAACAAGTTCCTTCTTTTTTCCTGAGGGAGAAATGACGGAAGAGAGTTTTGAAGCGGCTATTTTATCCGCGCGCTCGCGTTTTGAAGATGCCGCACCATTTTATCAGGCAGCTCATTGGCAACAGGTGTATGGTTCTTCTGGAAGTGTGCGGGCGATTGCGGATGTTTTACTTAAAAATAAATTTGGTGATGGTAGTTTGAGTTTGGATAACTTGCTACTCCTAAAGAATCATTGCATATCAGTCGGACAAATTAGTCAATTGGCGTTAACGGGTATTAAACCGGAACGTGCTGCTATGGTGATTGGCTGTCTGGCCATTTTGATTGGATTGATGTTGGAATTGACGATCCCGACTATTCAACCGATTGAGGCTGGTTTGCGCATGGGTGTGATGTGGGATTTGCACTTGCGTGACATCCAGCATGATCGGCGCGATCAAACGATTCAGACTGTGTCTACGGTGTTCCATGTGGATGCTGCACGTGCCCGGCGTGTATCCGAATTGGCGCATATTCTTTATTTGCAACTCAAACCCAGTGTCGCAACGTATACCCCGCAACTGATATGGGCGGCACGTCTGCATGAAGTTGGGCTGGTTGTTTCACAAACTGGCTACCATAAACATGGTGCTTATCTGGTTGAGTATGCCGATATGCCTGGCTTCACTACGCGTGAGCAGCGAAATATGAGTAAGTTGATTTTGAGTCAAAAGGGGAGTTTGCGAAAAATTCAGGATGTCTTGCCTGATTCCGACTTCACCAAAGCTATTTTGGCATTGCGTCTTTCGGTTTTGTTTATGCATACCCGTTTGGAATTGTCATTGGCAGATGTGCGTTTGCGGATGAAAAATAAAATTGAGTTGGAGTTAAAACATGCGTGGCTTACGGATCACCCAACATTGAATTATTGGTTGGATAAGGAGCGCGAGGCGTGGGGTGAAATGAATGTGGATTTTGTGTTGCGTACCATCTAGATTATTTTTGGAAAGTTATTATGTTGAATGTAGCAGAGTACATCAAGGAACACATTCGTACGGTGCCAGATTGGCCGCAGCAAGGTGTGATGTTTCGTGATATTACGCCCTTATTGCAAGACCCTAAAATGTTTCGGGTGTTGATTGATGTGTTTGTCCATCGTTATATGGATGCTGAGTTGGATTTGGTAGCGGGTTTGGATGCTAGAGGGTTTATTATTGGCGCCGTGGTCGCGTATGAATTAAATTTGGGATTTATCCCGATTCGAAAAAAAGGGAAATTGCCTTTTACAACTATCTCGGAACAATACGAGCTTGAGTATGGTAGTGCGACGGTAGAGTTGCATTCAGATGCCTGTAAGCCAGGACAGCGTGTGCTCCTGATCGACGATTTGATCGCCACAGGAGGCACTATGATGGCCGGTAAGAAGTTATTGGATCAGTTGGGTGCTGTCGTGGTCGAAGGTGCTGCGATTGTTGATATCAGTGAATTGGGTGGTTCCCGCGTCTTGCGTGATAGCGGCATGCCTTTGTTTACCGTGTGTGATTTTTCCGGTAAATGAGTGTGCTGCCAGAATTGAGGCAGCATGTCGGTATTACGGCATTGCAGACCAGTTGAGAGGATGTCCTTTTTGATCGGTGATTTCTGTCATCGTCTTGAATATTTTGGCTTGAATTTGGTCGGGGATGTGCACTAAATCGAGATTATTGACATAGCGATCTCCTTGCATAAATCCCCATACAAAAAATTGGATGCTTGCAATCGCTCTGCTGCTGTTTGATGCGATCGCCGGAAGAATGATAAATGTTCCCATGGTGATGGGCCAACTTGCTGCGCCAGGTTTATTGCTTAACGTTTGAGAAAAATCGCTATGTGATTTCCATCTGCTATTGTTTAGTGCAGAGGTGAAGCTAGCAGGATTCGGACGGATAAATTTACCTGCGCTGTTTTGGAGTTGGCAGTAGTTGAGTTTTTCTTGTACTACATAGTTGTAGTCTATATAGGAAATTGATCCGGGAGTGGTTTTGAGCGTGCTGGCAATGTTACTGCTACCCTTGACTTGTAGTATTTTTTTCGACCATTGAATCAAGAAGTTCGTCCCCAGTGTTGTTCTCCAGATTGGACTAATCGTGCTGAGATAGTCAGTAAAATTGTAGGTTGTTCCAGAACCATCTAATCGGACAATCGGTATGATGTCGGTTTTTGGGAGTATGAGGCCAGGGTTGAGTGCTGCAATCGCTGGGTCATTCCATTTGCTGATGGTGAGTGAAAAAATACCGACTAAGATGTCACCGTTCAGTTTTAATTCGCCTTCTTTTAATCCTGGTAAATTAATCACTGGGACGACTCCAGAAATGGCACTTGGGAATTGTACTAATTTATTTAACGCTAACTCTGATGCTGGTAGTGCGACATCGCTGGCTCCAAAATCAACTTCTCTAGCTTTGATTTGCTTGATTCCACCTGCCGATCCGATGGGTCTGTAATTAATTGAAACAGTCGGGTTTTTTTTATAGGCATCTGCCCACAGACTATAAAGTGGCTGTGCTGCTGAGGACCCACTGCCGTTAATCATCATGCCGGACGTTATGGTGTCAGGTGATGTTGGTGTAGATAGAGCAGAGTGAGCAAAGAGAAGAGTAAGAGTGAGGGAAGTAGCTAAATTTTTAATCAATTTCATGGCATCTTATTTGAGCATTAATAACATTGGGCATTTCCATCGTTGTGCGAGTTAACTAACAAATACGTGGCGCGGTGCAATAATAATGCAAAACAGGTGAGATAATGCACGTCTACTGTGACGGAGCGATGAATTGCTGTAATTATTTTTCATTGGGCTTGCGCAAGGTAATTTTTTGGAATTTGGTGTAATTTCAGCTTAGGTGCTGGTGCAGGCGTAGTTGAGTTGGTTTGTTCGCGTGTTTTTTTAAGGTATAGATTTTGTTGTTAAACTTAATATGACTATTTCATTCTTAGCGTTGCCACGTTTGCAAAAGCAGTTGCTTGCCATTTTTTTAGATGTGATTTTTTTGCCATTAATGTTGGTCTTGGCGATTTGGATGCGGTTTGATGTCGTGACGGTCGTGATGATCCGCGCGTTCGCCTTGATGCTTATTGCTGCACCGCTTATTGCGATTCCCTTGTTTATTCGTTTGGGCTTATATCGTGCAGTAATCCGGTTTGTGGATCACAAAATTGTGATGGTTGTCATCTATGGTGTGGCATTAACGACGATTGCTTTAGCTGGGTTGGCATCAGTGACGCATATTACGATATGGTCACGCGCCATATTTGGTATGTTTGCGATAAATAGTGTGATGTATGTTTTAGCTAGTCGTTTTTTGGCGCGTGCGTATATCTCGGGGCTGAGTCGTAATCGTCATGCGGTGTGTGTGGCGATTTATGGTGCTGGGCATACGGGGGTACAAATGGCGACGGCATTTCATGCTGGGCAGGAATATCTTCCGATGTTTTTTGTCGATGATAAAGTGGAACTGCAAGGCACGACGATTGCGGGATTGCGCGTTTATCCCTCGCAAGACCTGACCTCGTTGATTGATCGATATCATGTGACGGAAGTGCATCTAGTGATGCCATCGATTTCCCGCAAACAAAAAAAAGTAATACTGGATCGGCTTGAACAGTTTCACGTCAAAGTGAAGGTCACGCCATCCTTGCATGATTTGATGAGCGATGAAATTAATGTTAATGATATTCGCGAAATTGAAATTGAAGATTTGTTAGGGCGTGATTCTGTTGCGCCGAATGCGACATTGATCGCGGAATGCATCTTAGGAAAAACCGTGATGGTGACCGGTGCTGGTGGTTCGATTGGTTCTGAGTTGTGTCGTCAAATTTTGCATCAAAAACCAGCTCGTTTGATTTTACTAGATATGTCGGAATTTGCCCTGTACGCCATTGAACATGAATTGGCTGGGATGAATAAACAGAGTGGCTTGGCTATTCCTGTGATGCCTTTTTTGGGTTCTGTGCTGGATACTGAAAAATGTCATCAGATTTTAACCGCCTTTGCTGTGGAGACGGTGTATCACGCGGCAGCATACAAACATGTACCCTTGGTTGAGAAAAATCCGATTGAAGGCATACGAAATAATGTGTTTGGCACCTTGAGCATTGCACGTGCAGCGATGGATGCCGGCGTCGCCCGCTTTGTGTTGGTGTCAACGGATAAAGCCGTACGCCCGACCAATGTGATGGGATCAACTAAACGTTTGGCAGAAATGATTTTGCAGGCATTCGCTGAAAAAAAATCTACTACTCGGTTTTGTATGGTGCGGTTTGGAAATGTGCTGGGATCGTCAGGCTCGGTCGTTCCCTTATTTCGTAAACAAATTATGGCGGGTGGCCCGATTACGCTGACGCATCCGGATATTACCCGCTATTTTATGACGATTCCTGAAGCTGCGCAGTTAGTGCTGCAAGCCGGTGCACTGGGCAGTGGTGGTGATGTGTTTGTACTGGATATGGGAGAGCCAGTGAAGATTATTGATCTGGCTAAACGGATGGTACATTTGAGTGGTTTATCATTAAAGTCAGAGAGTAATACTGCCACAGCTATTGATATCATACATGTGGGCTTGCGGCCTGGCGAGAAATTGTACGAGGAATTGTTGATTGGTGAAGATGTCGATGGTACTCCGCATCCGTTGATTATGCGTGCTCGCGAAAAAATGACACCTTGGTCTGTGCTGCAGCCCTTATTAATGCGTCTCGAGGCGGCAGGACAGACATTTGATTATGATGCTATACGTGCACTATTATTAGAGATGGTGACGGAGTATCAACCGCAATGCGGGATTGAAGATATGATCTGGAGCGAGCAGCAAGCACAACTAAACCGGGTTGCTGGGCTGCCGCTGCATGAATAAACATGGTGATTACATTACCAGCAACCGGTTGTTGTGGTGCTCACGCTGGTTACACCAAAATTATTGATAGTAAAATTGCCACAGCTATCGACTGCTTGTGATCCCATCGCAGAAGCGGTGATACTGTAGGTAGCGGCGGTACTGGTGCTTCCTGCCGTAATGACGGGGAGTGTCAATACATAGTAACTTGTGCCACTGGAATTGACGTTGAGCGGGAAGGCAGAAGTCGTGCTACTGAAAAGTACGGTTGGGTCCGTGCTGTAGGTATTTGCTACACTAAAATATTTTTCTTCGCGTGTAGCCAAATCCAGTAAGGCTGCTTTCGCATCACTACGTCGGGATTTTTGTATGCTGGCGGTGTATGCCGGTATGGCAATTTTAGCCAAAATTCCAATAATAATAATAACCAGCATGAGTTCAATCAAGGTGAACCCTGCGTTGCGCCGTGGTGCTATGGCGCGGGTTGGGGCAGCTGATTTGGCTGGGATGGCGGCTGTGATAGCAGTTGCGATAGTGGGTGAAATAGTGGGTGAGATGGGCATGTCAGTGCTTTTAATAGTAAATGTTCGTGGTTGATAATTGGGCATAAAAATAGGATCGAATCATCATTAACGTAGTTCCAACCACGTGACACGCGAACCGGGGTTGTTCGGCGGTGATAGATCGACTGTTCCACCAATGGGCCCATTGTTTGTTTGATTAATGCCTGTTGTCACTGTCGCACCGGTAGAACTGGTAGACCCGGTAGAACCAGATGAACCCGTTGAACCAGATGAACTAGTTTTTGTGTTGGTCACAAAATAGGTTGTACCTGTTGCACTTAAACCCAGTCCGATGGTGCTGGAATTGCCGCTGGCAGTGTTGTAGGTGGAGTTCGTTCCACCACTTGCTAGATTCACGGCAATGCTGTAGCCAGAGGCAGGCGTCGTAGTGCAGCTTAAAATCTGTGTTACCGCCGGTATGTTTGTATTGACGAAAAATACACCATTGAGAGTCGTTGGGTTATAGGTAATTTGTTCGGTGCCGGTTATTGATAAGTCCAGTGTCCAACCATACTTGGTGTTGCTACTGCTACTACTGCCACAGATTGACGATCCAGCCCAGCATACCGTATTGTTTGTCCCTAGATACGAAGCGGTGGTGCCACCGCTGGAATTGGTATACTTCGAGGCAGTGATGGTTTGGGTGGTGAGATAAGCCGCACTGGTACTATTTATCTGAGGCGAGGCAAGCGAGTTATATTGCGTCGATTTTAAGGCATTCCATGCGCTCATATTCCAGTCCCATACGCCATACAGACTTTGCGTTCCTGCTGCAAATGTCGCTGCACTCGTCAGTGTCTGAGGTAATTGGCGTCCGGTGCCAAAGTTAATAATGACGCGCGGTAAGCCAGCAGTCACTGGGACCGAACTGACTTTCACCATGGTGCTAATCGGTTTGATGATGGTTGAGGTAGTGGCTGTAAACAGGGGAGATGATGCGGATACCCATTTGCTTTCAATATTGCTGGTCAGGTCGAAGCGCCATAAATTACCTAATATATCGCCAGCATAGACGTAGTCAGTGATGTGATCGCCATCCATATCGGCAGATGTGACATAGGCAATACCATTTTTCCCACCCGCTGCCGTGGCGCCGGAACCGGTGTCAAGATAATAAAAACTGGTCGCGCCGGTGCTGGAGTTGACTACCATCACATAGATTCCGGCGGTACCTGAGGCGCTATTGAGCCCATTGCCGAAAATGACACCCCAGTTACCATCATGCAAACGCCGTATGATCGGGGTTCCATAGGTGCTGCCCAGATGGGTTCCGCACGTAGTGTTGCCGACACATTTAATGCTGTTGGTATTCCAGTCACCAATGACGATGGCTGCGGCATTGGATTCCGCAAACTTGGCTGCAGTGGGGGTGGTAATATCCAGTGCATAAATGGCACCGACGGCGGTATCTGTGGTTGTTCCTATTACACCACCCGCATTACCTCCAGGGCCCATTCCTCCGACTAACCACGTATGCCATGCTCCGTTGTAATACAGATCGCCGCTACCCGGCGTGGCATCGACAAACGAGTTATGCGCATATTGGGTAGATGAGAAATCCAATGAGGATGATGTTGATGAATGGAGCGTATTAACCGCCAGAGCAGGTACATAAGCCATAACTTCGGCGCCAGTTGACGCAGTCAGCAGATTCCCGCTACTGTCGTATGATCCGGCGTTAAAACCATGAACCATGCCATCGTTGGAACCAGCATAGACCACATTTAATCGTGATACGTTAGCTGCTTGAAAGCTGGCATACGAAGCTGCGCCTGACTCCGGCATGGTGGCTGTTGGATAGAGTGAGTCTTTCCATGTACCTGCATAAGCTAACGAAGGAGGGCCAACCCAGGCTGGGCTGGAATTCATAATGTCTCCCAGTACACTTTTTCTAATTCGATACAGGCCAACTCCGGCAGTGGTTATTTCATTGGTGCGTACACCACGCAAATAATCCATTCTGGTGGATGATGTGGCGCCGGCGGTGGGATCCAGTGTGGCTTGTTGTGTCGTGGTCAGACTGGTCCATTCAAATGGGATGCCGTTAGTGCCATTCCAGCTCATAATCAATCGATTGGCGGGTGCGGGAGCAGTACTGCTCCCTGCTGGGTTGGTACATGCACCTCCGGTTAAAACGCAACTGGCATCCCAACTTGGGGCTGCTGCAATAGAAACCGTGCCATCGGCATTTGGTGTTAAATTGGTTGCGCTCAGGCTACCTGACCAGTAGTTGGCATTGTACGACGATAAAAAAATCTGACTGTTAGCCATGACTTTTGAGTCGGGATTCGCATTGCCGGCGGCAGAACTGGTCGTGGTGGAAATTTGTCCTGCTTTGAAACACGTGATTTCATGCACATTACTACCGCCACCTGTACCAGAACTAAATCCAAATAGAAAATTGGAAGGCAATGCGCCATTAGTGGTAATGATGGATTGGTTGGTAATCACTGGGGTGGAAACCCCGCCTTTATAGTTGTAACTCAGACTCAGTAAACCATCGTTGGTAATGGTGAGCGAATAGGTAATTGGGTTAGCCGTACCACGCAGGGAGGTGGTTTGTGCTTCCTGATTATAGATGGCAATCGAGCTAGGCAATACGCTGGAGGCGATTAAAGGATAATCTTGTATTGAGGTATTGGTGTATGTTGTACTTTTGTGGGCGGTGACAGGGCTGTTGCTATAATAACCATTTTGACAAATGGAGGCGACGCTGGTGGAGGTGCCGCTGGGTGCTGGGCTTAGTGCGGCTACCGCCGTGGCGGTAATGTTGCCGGCACCCCGGATTGAAATGGTGTTGGGTGAAGCTCCCAATGATTTTGGGTCGTTTGCATTGCCATTATCGCCGGAATTAGCAAAATTACCATACTCATCAATCCCTACCCCAATATAGGCTCCTGCCATGCCATCGGAGGGAGTCTTATTGGCGGAACAGCTATAGCCCAATGCGCCACCATACGATCCTAATTTGAATGGAATAGAGGCATCGGTTAAAAAGAAGGTAATCCCATCGGCACCACTATTTGTTTTGCCATTGTTGTAGGCATTGCCACCATACGTGACGGTGTTAAATGAAATTTGAATCCCTTCATTACTTGGAAATGGGGTGGTGTAAACAATCGCTCCAGTTTGATTGTTGCCATTGCTCCCTGTCGTTGTGTCACCGTTGGTGAGTCGTAATGCGCCGGAACCTACCGCATCAGGCAGTGTTCCGGTAGTGCCGCCGACTAAGGTGGAGCTACCGTAATACGGTAGTTTGGTACAACCTGGAATAACCGTTGAAGCAGTGGCGCTGGTATAGGTGTTGGCCGTCATGCATGCACCACCAAAATAGTTCCACGGATTTGTTGTTGTTGTTCCGTTAAAATTTTCAGTGACGACGAGTTGAGCATACGCATACATCGGCAGCAGACAAGTCAGGCAAGCCAGTGTGGTGACGCATAGAGTGCTCTTGGATGTGGTGTTCATGTGAGTTGTCTCCGTTACGATGTTCATGATTTTCCCAAGTCGCCGGGATTCGTCAATGTGATGCTATAGACGCTTTGTACCATGCTTTTGCTACCGTTGTTGCCGCCGCTGCCGCCATAGCCAATGGCGGATACTTGGTAGAGTGGGTTACCTACAGGTGATGTTCCTAAGAATGCGATGTAGATGACGGGATTTTGGACGTAATTAATGTCGCCACCTGCAGCTAAACCCGATGTGGCCGATACCGTGATGCCGGGAAGCGCGTAGGAATACAACGGTAATCCCGTGTAATTGGCTGTGGTAAGCGGGGTGCTGCAAACTTGTAATGTCGTAGTGGTTGCGGCGGTACAGGGCTGCACAGCGATGTTACTGCCTCCCTGACTTAACCACCATTCGCCATAAATCAGCGCATCTTGGGCACTTTGCAATGAGCGTTGTTTTTCACGGGTATTGCCAGCAATTTTTTCCAATAAATTGCTGCCGCGAAATAAGCTTAGGGCGATCATGGTTGTCACCAATAAAATTAGTAAACTGACAACCAAGGCGATACCCTGCTGCTTGCGCACGCCGCGATGATGGGTGGTGCTGGTGAAATGGCGTTGGCTCTTCATGACATATTCATTATGTTAATGGATTGTACCCACGGCAAGGTTTTGCTACTAACGAGTGGATTGGTAAAGGTGATGGTGATTTGTACGGAGCGTACCGATGGCCATAGTGCTGCTGTCATGCTACTGGCCTGAAGATAACTGTCCACCGTGCCCTTACCTTGGCTATCCACGCCGTATAAAATGGTCATGCTTTTTACATTGGAAGCCAGCGTAATAAAGGTGGCGCCACCATCCATGGAACACACCAATTGATTGCTGGCATTAATGGAAAAACTATTCATAAAAACGGTTGGTGTTGATGCTGTTTGTCCCTGGCAATTGATCAAGCCATCGGTACCTGATGTTTGGAATGCGATATCAATGGTGTCGTTACTGGTGCCGTTGGTACTGGCTGAAGTACCACCTACGCCGACCCCCGCTGGCATGACGACTTTATCTCCAGCGGCAGCAGTATAGGCAACGAAAACCCCCGCTGGGGTGGTGGTGACGGGGTTGACATAGTAGCCTGCCTGCTGAACAGTATTGGTGAGCATCACTAAGGCGAGGCGTTCGTTATCCTGAAACTGTGCCAGACTGTTTTGTGATGAAGAGGTACTCCACATGCTGACAAAAATTTGACTTAGGCTAAGGGTGATAAACAAACCGATAGTCACGGCGACCATCAGTTCGATCAGACTAGCGCCAGTCTGGGAGCTTAGGGGGGATTTGATTGGCATAGTCATGGTTGGGACACTCATGGTTGCACGTACAAATAGTAAGATTGTGTTTGTATTCCTTGGGCCGCCATCAAGGAAGCCGTGGTGTTGTTCATGCCAATGGATTTTTCTACCCAGGTGAGTTTAATAGTGCAATTCGTCGGGGTAGTGGTGCTATTGGTGCACGTGACGGTGCCGGAATAGGTCGGTACTTGTTGATAAATATTCGTCATCCAGGTTTGCACATCGAGGGCGGCAATTTTTCCGCTGGTGCAGGGCGTGGCGACGGTGCAGGACGCGGCTGCAGGCGGTGATGTGAGTACATTATTTGCGTCCGTAATCGTACTTGCTCCGATGAAGGTGCATGCCGTAGTGCATGGTGCATTTAATGGCGTGGTGGTAGTTGACGTGACTTGCCAATAGCCTTTATTACTGTGCATATTCGAGGCAAAACTGGCCGCTTGCAAAGCGATTAATGAGCGACCGCCAGAGACCTGTGTATTGGCAATCGAGAGTGCTTGCATTTTGGCTAATCCTAATAGTCCTACGGCAATGACGATAATCGAGACCAGTACTTCGATCAAGCTAAATCCACGGGTTTTCATTGTCGTGTTCATGAGCAGGCTACCGTTTGATTGGTGGCTAACGCTTGACCAGCCGTTTGGACTTGTTGATGTCCAACCGAGTCAAGCCATAAGCAACGTGATGCACTGCTATTTGTGCTTGCCGTGTGTATCAAAAATAATTGCCCAGTGGTTGGAATTCCGGTAGTAAAGCCATCGCGGTTATAGGAAATGGCGATCTTGGCAGGAGACGTGGTCATGGTGTCGGTTGTGGTCCATGCTTTTTGTACGCGTAGTAATACATCGGTGCCAGAATTAAAAATTTGATTGCCAGTTTGATCGGAAAAAATAATCCAACCTGTTTGCCAGGCTGTTCCTGCTGCAGCGCAGGTAGCACCATCGGTGGAGGCGCAAATTGTCACGGGTTGTCCTTCTTTTTCTGCTTCGGAGCGGGCATATTGAAAATCATTTAATAAATTGCTTGCTTCACTGCGAGTTTGTTGCATTTGTATCGTTGTCTGAAATGCAGGAACGGCGACAATTGCCAAGGTAATGGCAATGACGAGCGTGATCATTAATTCAATCAACGTAAAACCGTGTTCAGGGTTTTTATTTTGCATAGTAGAATAATTTCTTGTAGGTATGGTTTCCACACAGTATTGTAGCTAACTTGGACTGGAATGGGGTATCCGTTAGTCTGATAAAAATGACCATTGGTCTGAAGGAAGGAATTGGCAGTGTGCGCATAGTGATTGCACAGGGTGAAAGGAGCGTGACGGAAGGGGATAAAGCGAGCCCTAATAGGGACGAATAATCGTGAGCGGAATTGGCGTTAGTTCGATGCGGAACACGGAGTTGACGACTTTGCTGCCACGTAAACCGGCGGTGAATTGCATTTTTTTGAATATGTCACGTAAGAGGCGTTGTTGATCTTGGGGAATGTTGTTGCCTTCTGGACTGTCTTCGACAATAACATCATCCACACTCCCTTGACGATTGATGTAAATGCGTAGTGTGACAACTTGTGTGACATTAAAAGAGACGGATTTGGAGCTGTCAGTGACAACGGTGACTGGTTGACTGAGTTCATCTTGCACATAATAGTGCTTGTCATCGTTGTTAGCGGTGGAATCGGGGAGTGCCGTTGTCACTTGTACAGGTATTACCTTGGTTGGTATTGGCGTAGGCGGTGTGACGGGTGGAGGTGGTGGTGTTATAGGCAGCGCCACCGTGACCACCATAGCATCATGTGAACGAGAGACGACATGATGCGGGTGCATGGTGAGCACCAGATAGATGCTGCCATGGAGTATGAGTGTTGCGCATAATCCGGATGGTGAAATCTTCATCATGGAGGGGAATCGATCACATAACACATCGTTAAGTACGCTGCTAGTGAAGTATGCCGATATTATGTTAATTCCGCAATGACGGGTGCATGGTCGGATGGTTGTTCCCATTTGCGTGGTGCACGATCAATTGTACACGCGTTGCAACGTGTCGCCAGCGATGGTGAGAGTAAAATATGATCGATCCGCATGCCTTTATTTAGGCGAAAACCTAGGGCGCGATAATCCCACCAACTGAAACTTTTATCGGCTTGTTCAAATAAGCGATAGGCGTCGTGTAGTGGAAGTGCCAGCATGGCTTGAAACGCAGCGCGTTCTGGTTCCGATACGAGATTTTGGCCTAGCCATGCAGCCGGATCATAGACGTCTCTATCCTCAGGAGCAATATTGTAATCACCCAGTAAGGCCAGCTCAGGATAGGTTTTTTGTTGCTCTATCAGCCATTGCTGGAGTGCGGCCAACCACGCTAATTTGTAGTGGTATTTGTCGGTGTCAGGTGCTTGGCCATTGGGAATGTAAGCACAGATAACACGTATGCCTGCAATCGTTGCGGTGAGTAAGCGTTGTTGAGGATCGTCAAATAAGGGATTGTTTTTGACGACATCCAAAATTGGGTGGCGTGACAAAATAGCGACGCCGTTATAGGTTTTTTGACCGCTAAATGCGACGTGGTAGCCTGCCGCTTCAATCTCAGCCTGAGGAAATTTATCATCGGTGAGTTTGGTTTCTTGTAAACACAGAACATCGACGGGATTATCTTGTAGCCATTGTAATACCTGTGGTAAACGGACTTTTAATGAATTGACGTTCCAGCAGGCTAGTTTCATAGTGATTAATGTAATGAGTGTGATGGGGTAATGAATAACATGGGTAATTGCACAGGAGTGCAATTACCCAATTGTGTTGGCTCGCTTTTGTTACTCGGCGGCGCGGTTAATCAGGTAGGTGGTTAACAGGCTAACCGGACGACCAGTGGCACCTTTTGCCGCCCCAGATTTCCAAGCGGTACCAGCGATATCCAGATGTGCCCACGTGTAACTGCGGGTGAAACGTTCCAGAAAACAAGCTGCAGTAATACTGCCGCCAGCAGGCCCGCCAATATTGGCCATATCGGCAAAATTGGATTTTAATTGCTCATTATAGGCATCACCAATCGGCATGCGCCATGCCGTGTCACCGGTATCTACCCCTGCTGCTAATAAGTCATTCGCTAAGGCATCGTGCGCATCGTCGTGGCGTGAAAATAAGCCGGAAGTATGGTGCCCCAATGCGGTAATGCAAGCACCTGTCAGCGTAGCGAGATCGATTACGATAGCCGGATTGAAACGTTCTGCATAGGTAAGTGCATCACACAGAACCAGACGACCTTCTGCATCGGTATTTAACACTTCAATGGTTTGGCCTGACATTGATGTGACAACGTCACCGGGTTTGGTCGCGCTGCCACTAGGCATATTTTCACAAGATGGGATAATGGCGATGACATTGAGTTTGAGTTTGAGTTCTGCAATTGCGCGCATGGTACCTAACACGGAGGCGGCTCCACCCATGTCGTATTTCATTTCATCCATATTTGCTGACGGTTTGATAGAAATTCCGCCAGAATCAAAGGTAATTCCTTTGCCGACCAAAACGACCGGCGCTTCTTTGGATTTGCCACCCAGATGTTTTAATACAATAAATTTAGGCGGCTCAACACTACCGTGGGTGACCGATAAAAAACTTCCCATTTTTAACGCTTGGCATTGCTTGCGATCAAGAATTTCAGTGGTGAGCTTGAATTCTTCGGCGATCGATAATGCCGTTTTGGCTAGATAGCTCGGTGTGCAGAAATTGGCAGGTAAATCGGCTAATTTTTTGGTTAGGTCAATTCCGTTGGCCAGAGCAATACTTTGTTGTACGCTAATTTTGGCATCGTGTTGATCGTTGCTATTCACCACAAAAACAACAGATTTGACGCCGGTAGTAACAGGTTCTGGTTTACTTTTTAATCCATCGCAACGGTAGGCCGTGGCACGCAGTGCCAGAGTTAGGCTGCGAATTGCTGCGTTCAGGTGGTGTGCATGCAAGGTGATGGTGATTAACGCATCGGCAGCAGACAGTTGTGATAGGCAACCGGCAAGTGTTTGTGCTACTTTGGTGAAATCTTTATTATTGAGTCCCTGCGTAGCAGGGTGGTTGGCTACTATCGTTGCTGATTTTGATTTTGTTGTTGATTTTGTTGCGCTAGTAGCAGTCGGGTCGCTTCCCAATCCGACTAAAATGATGCGTTCGGCAGTCACGCCGTCGACAGTGCGTAGCACTAAAATACTGCCGATTTTTCCAGTAATATCCCCTGATTTTAATGCTGAACTAATGGCTCCCCCGGCATTAAGTGCTTCGGCTTCTGGTGTTAATTTCTTGTTCTCATACACCCCGACTACGATGCAAGCAGTTTTGCTGCTTGAGAAGTTACTTTTTGCGGCTAACGGTTTTGTGCTAAAGTCCACGTGTTTCTCCTCTTTATATATCCGGTTAATCCGCAATTATAGCCTCTTCCCATGATTTTTAAGCGCGCTCTTCAACGTGAGTTGTTAAGTACAGCCGGTGCTGTATTCACTATTCTGTTTACAATTGCTGTAACTGTTAAGCCCATCAAGATTCTTGGATTGGCTGCTGGGGGGAAGGTTGCCTCTGGTGACGTCATGACTCTGATCGGGTTTGCTGCCCTTAATTTACTTCCAATTATTATTATATTAACGGGTTTTATTTCCGTATTAATGGTAGTAACACGAAGTTATCAAGATTCCGAAATGGTGGTGTGGTTTGCTTCTGGCCTAAGTTTGCGGCATTGGATAGCGCCTATTCTCCACTTTGGTGCGCCTATGTTTATATTGACAGCGTTGCTGAGTTTTATCGTGACGCCATGGGCTAATCTGAAAAGCACAGAATATACTGAGCGATTTGAGCAGCGTTCTGATATTGCACGCGTTTCGCCAGGAAAATTTCAAGAGTCATCCTCCAAAGAACGGGTGTTTTTTGTCGAAGGTGTGGCGGGTGATTTGTCGAAAGTAAAAAATATTTTTGTTAATACGTTTCAAAATAATCGGGATAGCGTTGTGATCGCCAAAGAAGGTGAAATGGTGGTTGATGCGAAGGGGGATAAGTTTTTGATCATGAAGCAAGGTCGCCGTTATGATGGCTCCCCTAATTTGCCGAACTTTCAAATGATGCAGTTTGAGCGCTACGGCGTGTTGGTTGAAAGTCAGTCGCCCTCGGTAATTTTGGATAAAAAAGCTGAATCACTCACCATGATGGAACTATGGAAAGATCCGAATCCAGTTAATATGGGTGAGTTTTTATGGCGTATTTCGTTACCTGTGATGGCACTAGCATTGATGTTATTGGCTGTGCCGCTAGGGTATGTAAATCCGCGCTCTGGGCGATCTGCGAATTTTTTATTGGCGCTATTTTTATGTATTTTTTATTACAATATAGTGTTGGTATCGCAATCGTGGGTTAAACAGGGAAAAATGACGCTGATGATGGCATGGTGGCCGGTGCATGTTGTCGCTTTTATACTGATATTTTTATTATTTGCTTGGCGTCTGAATGTGAATAGCCGCTATCATCCCGTACAAATTTGGTCGCGGTTATTGCGATATCTTGGCCTGCGCAAAAAATCCTGTACTGTTGTAGGAGGCGCAGCATGAATACGCTGGAAAAATATTTTGCCCGTGAGATTTTTCGATCGGTGTTGTTTGTACTCCTGGCATTTGTTGCTTTATTGACTTTTTTTGATATTGTTAATGAAGTCAAAATCGTCGGGCAAGGCGGATATAGCTTGTCGAATGCCCTTTATTTCGTCATGTTGGGGATACCTGGTTATGTGTATGAATATATTCCTTTGTCAGCATTAATTGGAAGCATTTTTGTGATGGCGCAATTTGCCTCACGATCTGAATTTACCATTATGCGGGTGTCCGGATTTTCCACGCTAAATGCGGTAATAATGCTACTTAAAGTTGGTGTAATCTTGGTAGTATTGACCTTTATATTTGGTGAATATATCGCTCCATTGACCTTTAAGTTGGGAGAGAAATATAAAATCAGCCTGACTGCTGGCGTGCATCAGCAAGAGTTTCAATCGGGATTGTGGACGAAAGATTTAATTCGCGCCGACGGAGATCAGGGGGCGGTGATTGGTTCCCGATTTTTGAATGTACATGAGGTAAGTCCGACAGGGAAACTAATTGGCGTTAAGATTTATGAGTTAAATTCTCAATTTTTGATGACGAAACAAGTATTTGCCAGTTATGCTGATTATCAGGGTGATTCACGCTGGCGCTTGAGTCAAGTTGAAGAAATTGATTTTCCGGCAAGCACTGCTGATCTCGATGATCGCCCCGTTGTCATTAAGCATCTGGAAAGCATGGAATTGATTTCCGAAATTACCCCGACAATTTTAATTGCATCGTCAGCGGATAATGATACCGATAGAATGTCGGCGACGGATTTGGCTGTGTATGCGAAGCATTTGACTGAAAATAAGCAAGGCGCAGAAAAATTCGAAATCGCCTTTTGGAAAAAAATAATTTATCCCTTTGTGGTCTTTGTCATGTTGGCGTTAGCTTTGCCGTTTGCGTATTTGCATTCCAGATCGGGTGGCGTTAGCCTTAAAATTTTCTCCGGGATTATGATCGGAGTCAGCTTTTATTTACTGAACAGCGTCTTCTCACACATTGGTTTATTGAACACCTGGACTCCTTTTGTCACTGCTATATTACCTAGCTCACTCTATCTGATGGCTGCCATGATCATGTTATGGTGGGTGGAGAAAAATTAATGAAAAATCAACCATTGGAACAATCATCTTCGGCAGTAGTTTTGTTTGCGCATGGGGCACGTGATCCGCGTTGGGCTGAGCCGTTTATGCGCTTGCAAACCTTGGTGCAACAAGGTGTCTCCACCCAAGTTGAGGTGCATGTGGCCTTTTTGGAATTGATGACACCCTCGTTGCCTGACGTGATCGCGAAATTGCACCAGCAAGCGGTGCATCACGCCAAAATAGTGCCGATTTTTTTAGGTCAGGGTGGTCATGTCAGACGTGATTTGCCTGAATTAGTGCAAAAACTACAGCAAGACTATCCCGCAATGACCTTGTCATTAGCAACCGCCATTGGTGAAAATGATGCTGTGTTGCAGGCGATTGCGGCGGTGTGTATTCAGGAGTGAATGCGACCATTTGCTTATCTTGGCGCAGCTAAGCTATTTTTGGGGCGAAGATACGTCAGGTAAAAATGCCGCTAACAAACCAATCAATGGTAAAAATGAGCAGACATGATAGACGAAGTTGATATCGGTTATGTCGGCTAATTTGCCTAGTGAAGCAGCGCCAATGCCGCCCATGCCGAAAGCGAAACCGAAAAATAGCCCCGCTATAGCACCAACTTTACCTGGAACCAGTTCTTGGGCGAAGACAATGATGGCTGAGAATGCCGAAGCCAGTACGACACCAATAATGACGGTGAGAATACTAGTCCAAAACAGGTCAGCATAGGGAAGTGCCAGAGTGAATGGCGCTACTCCTAAGATTGAAATCCAGATCACTTTTTTGCGACCAACTCGATCGCCGATGACTCCACCAAGAAGCGTGCCGACTGCCACGGAAAATAAAAAAATGAAGAGATGAATTTGCGCAGATTGCACGGTTAACTGAAATTTATGTATCAGATAAAAGGTAAAGTAACTGGAAATGCTGGCCATGTAAAAATATTTTGAAAAGACCAGCGTCAGCAAAATTCCGATGGAAATGATGATTTTTTTCTGAGGTAAATTCACATTGCTGAGGGTTTTTTTAGTGAATTTTCCTTGGTTGGCTAGGCGAAATTGTTTGGTCCATGTGCCAATATTCCATAACACTACGATGGCCAATAAGGCAGCAAGCGAGAACCAAGCAATGCTGGATTGGCCGTTAGGAATAATAATCAATGCGGCTAATAGTGGCCCCATGGCACTGCCTGCATTACCACCCACCTGAAAAACGGACTGTGCAAAACCATGTCGCCCACCCGATGCCATCCGCGCGACGCGGGAGGACTCCGGATGAAAAATAGATGACCCTGTGCCGACCAGTGCTGCAGCAAATAACACGATGCCATAACTGGATGCCATGGATAAAGTGAGTAGTCCGATCATGGTGAAGCTCATACCCAATGCGAGTGAATACGGTTTGGGATGCTTGTCGGTATATAGTCCAACTAAGGGTTGCAAGATCGATGCGGTGACCTGATAGGTGAGCGTGATTAATCCTATTTGGGCAAAACTCAATTGAAAACTATTTTTTAATAAAGGATAGATCGCCAAAATCAGTGATTGAATCATATCATTTAAAAAATGCGAGAAACTAATCGCGCCAAGAACACGTCCAGCGGTTTGTTGAACTATTGGGGAACTTGCTGTCGCAGCAGCAGTAGTAGTGGTGTTGATGGTAGGTTTCATGAGGTCAGTCGCGGTCATTGAGGCATTGATGTGATTGGCATAGTCACTAAAATTAGTTGTTATCATGAGATGATGTAATACTGTATTCGCGCTTTATTTGCGGAGTATATTCAGCTAATGACTATTGGCGTATAGCCAACTTTAACATAATTTTATTTTTTTTGCGTTTGTGTGTAAGGAAAATGAAGATGCCCACGACTACCTCTCAGTACGTGGAAGTACTGCTTGTTTATACTGCTTGTTTAATTAACTAAATTAATTAAATTACCTAAATTAAATTACCTTTTTGGAGAATGACGATGACTAAGAATAACGCAATGATTGCCGTAGCTTTTGCTGGTTTGTTGGGTTCGGGTTTTGCGGCTGCAGCAGATATGCCGGCAAAAGATGGCGCTAAAATGGAAAAATGCTATGGTGTGGCGAAAGCCGGACAAAATGATTGTGCCAGTAAAGCGGGCGGACATTCCTGTGCTGGTCAATCCAAAAAAGATATGAGCCCAAATGACTGGAAAAATGTGCCAGCCGGGACGTGTACTTCGATGGGTGGACATATCGGTGATGCTATGCCAATGGCAAAATAAACCGAACGATACTGTTTTTTAAAAGTAATTTATGCTAATTCAAAAAAATCACGACATCACCGGAGTAGGGGTCGGATTACGTGTGCCCCATTATCGTGAGTTTATGGAGCACCGACCCGCCGTCGATTGGCTGGAAGTCCATTCTGAAAATTATTTTGGTGATGGCGTGGATTGGCATGTACTGGAAAGTCTGCGTGCCGATTATCCTATTAGTTTACATGGCGTCGGTCTCGGTATTGGCTCGGTGCAGGGATATTCGGAGCAGCACATCCAGAAACTGCATACCTTGGCTCAGCGTGTGCAACCGGGATTGATTTCCGAACATTTATGTTGGGGGAGTATAGCCGGCCGTCATTTGAACGATTTGCTTCCAATGCCGTTGATATCGTCGGCGCTAGAGCTGGTGTGCCAAAGGGTAGATCAGTTACAAACTATCTTGAAGCAACGTATTTTGCTGGAAAATGTGTCGACCTATTTACGATTTAATGCAGATGAAATGAGCGAAACGGTATTTTTGGCGCAGGTGGTCAAGCGCACCGGTTGCGGGATTCTCTTGGATATTAATAATTTGTATGTCAATCAAGTGAATCACGCTGAATCGGCTACAGAGGCACTTGCTACGTTGGTGCAATTGATCCAATCGCATTCTGACTGTATCGGTGAGATACATTTGGCGGGGCATTGTGTTACCGAATTGGGCTTGGTAGACAATCATGGTAGTCGAGTAGCGCCGGAAGTGTGGGCCTTGTATGCCACAGCGCTTGGCTTGTTTACGCCATATTCTGCCGCTCCTATTCCTACCTTGATCGAATGGGATACGGATATTCCGGCGCTTTCGGTGTTGTTGGATGAAGCTAGTCATGCCAGAGGGATGATGCCATGACACGTGATCTACTCACGGAACTACAGCGCGATTTCGCTGGCGGTTTGCTCGATGTTCAGCAGGTTGAGGGTGTTTTACCGATATTTAAAGGCGATTTTGCACTGAACCGTGAACGTTTCTTTTTATATCGTGGGAATATCACGGCAATTTGGCATCAGACGCTGGCGAATGCGTTTCCTGTGTTGGAACAGTTGGTGGGAGCAGAATTTTTTACAGGAATGGCGCGTGGGTATGGCATTGCATACCCCTCTCAATCCGGTAATCTGGCAGAATTTGGTGCGGCCTTACCAGCGTTTCTGCATACGCTGGAGAGTGTTAATGCTTATCCTTATTTACCTGATGTGGCTGCATTGGAATGGCAGTTACATCGTGCTTATTATGCCCAGCAATTGACCTCCGTTCCCTTACCCGTATTGGCGTCATATACTCCTGAGCAATTGCCTTTGTTACGGGTGGAAATGCAACCGGGGTGCGCGTTATTGGCATCTGGGTGGGACTGTCACGCCATCTGGTTGGCACATCAACAAGGTGCTGCCGCCCCACTTTTATTGCCTACCAAGCTAGATCATCTGTCGCAGGTGCTGGTGTGGCGTGATGCTTGGCAGGTGCGGGTTAGTGCATTGAGCGCTGCTTCATTTGCGGCATTGTCGGCGTTACGCGTCGGAGAAAATTTCGGTGCTGCGCTGAATGCCGGCCTGGAGCTAGCTGAAAAAACGGGCGGGCATTTTGATGTGGCAACAGAGTTGGCTAGTTGGTTTGAGCGACAGTTGATTTGCAAGGTAATGCTGGAAGATGCTGGCAAATAGTTTGAAACAAACCTGTTAACTTTTTTTGGGGGCGTCGTATGCAGGCGTCTATTTTTTATTAGTGAATTTATAAATTGGTGAGTTGCCATGATTTATCTTCGTCAGTTACATCGTATGTCTACCTGTTTTGATCCGCAGATAGAAAAATGGGGCGCGCCACTGTTTAGTTTATTCTTACGCTGCTATGTGTCGTGGCAATTTTTGAAATCGGGATGGCTCAAGGTGCAAAATTGGCCCAGCACCTTGGCGTTATTCCAGACTGAATATCATGTGCCATTTTTGCCACCCCATGTGGCCGCTGTTATGGGAGCGGGTGGCGAGTTGGTATTTCCATCATTACTGGTGCTGGGCTTGTTTTCACGCCCTGCTGCCATAGGATTGTTTGTCGTGAATGCGATGGCCGTTATTTCTTATCCTGTTTTATGGGAGTTTGAATGTCCTGCAGCTATTAATGATCATTTTTATTGGGGAATGATGCTGGTGACAGTGTGTGTATATGGTGCCGGGAAAATATCAATGGATAAGGTGCTGAGTAGGAGGCGCTGAGTAAGGTATAATTTTACTTACTTTACTTACTCTAGGGACTTACGCAAAACCGCCTTAGCGGCGTTATTGTCGCCTAGCCATACAAGTTACTGTCGTCGTCGCCATGCCTTGCTGGAACAATTTTGCGTAAGTCCTAACTCTTATCATACTTAGTTAGGACAATTACATGCAACAACTTCATTTTGAGCTTACCGATGAATTTATCGAGCTCAATAAATTACTCAAAATTTCTGGTATTTGTGATAGTGGTGGTGCGGGTAAAGCCTTAGTGGCAGAAGGTAATGTACGGGTAAACGGACAACAGGAATTGCGAAAAACATGCAAAATTCGACCTGGACAAGTGGTTAGTATCGGGGATGTGCGGATTAAAGTTAGCGCTAAACTTGCTTAGTAAAAAAACCGGCTATAAGCCGGTTTTTTTTAGGTATCTATGAACGTACCCATGAACACGCAAATAAGCGCACGTAAATAAGCATGCAAATAGTCCTTAAGTAGCAACTAAGTAGCAATTAAACCGCTTTGTGCGCGTGGTGTTTTTTGCCATGATGATGGTGTTTTTTACCATGATGATGTTTTACATGTTGTGCCGCAGGAGACATTTCATCGGCTTGTGATGGCATGGCGAATGCATTACCAATGATGAATAAAGTTGCTGTTATTGCAATAAATAAATTTTTCATGATTTCCTTGAGTGTGTAAAATTTGCTAACTCTATCTTCTATGTTGTCATAGTGGCAGAGTCGCGGTAGTGATCGTTTCGTACTAGGGGTAATTCAGTCATTTACCGACTCCAAGGTGTCAATTTATTATGGAGAAACGGCGTTGAGCGTGAGGATAACATTTCACGGCACTTTTTATTCATCATTATCTTAAATAATTTTTAGATAGTGACATCACTGCAATTTTTCTGCTTGATTCTACTGTTATATCCCCTAATAATTGCTCGCAAAAAAATAAGTCGCCAGTTTCCATTACAATACATCATGACTACTTTTTCTACGACTCCCTCCCCATATCCCAAACTTGATTTGAAACGGAATTATCGTACCGGACTGATGATTGCCATTACCGGTGCAGTATTATTTTCAGCGAAAGCCATTGTGGCCAAACTCATGTACCGTTATCACGTGGATGCGGTGACCGTGTTGGCGTTGAGGATGTTATTTTCATTGCCTGTCTTTATGGCTATCGCGTTATGGCAGGCAGCGACAATGCCATCCCTTTCTGCTGCTGATCGCTGGCGCATTATTGGTTTGGGTTTGGTCGGATATTATTTATCCAGTTTCTTAGATTTTTTGGGACTGCAATACATTAGCGCAGGATTGGAGCGGTTAATTTTGTTTTTAACCCCGTCATTTGTCTTGTTGATTAGCGTGGTCTTTTTGCGAAAACGTGTTTCATGGATTGAATGGATGGCCTTATGCGTATCCTATTTTGGTATTGTTTTGGTGTTTATGCATGACTTACATCAAGGTGGAAGTGCGATTGTATTGGGCGCAAGTCTAGTGCTAGGAGCGGCAGCATCGTATGCGGTGTATCTGATTTTATCAGGACAATTATTGGAACGTATCGGGTCATTGCGCTTAGTGTCCTACGCCATGTGTGTCTCTTCCGTGGCTTGCATTGGACAATTTTTTATATTGCGATCGGGCACTATGTTGCTTCAACCTACTCCTGTATACTGGCTATCGTTTATTAATGCTTTTTTTTGTACAATATTGCCGGTGATGTTGACCATGTTTGCGATGGTACGTATCGGTGCTGGGAGTGTTTCGCTTGCTGGAATGATCGGGCCGGTGTCCACATTATTTTTGGGCGCTTGGATTTTACATGAACAGATCAGCATGATTCAGTTGGCCGGTACAGCGTTAGTATTGGCTGGAATTTTTTTGCTATCAACTAAGAGAGTGCGATGACTAGTGCAATCAGAATGACCAAAACAGGCGGCCCTGAAGTAATGGAGATGGTCGAAGTTGAACTGGGTAGTCCAGGTGTTGGCGAAGTGTGCGTTGAGAATCGGGCCTGCGGGTTGAACTACATCGATGTGTATTTTCGCACCGGGTTATATCCTCAACCTTTGCCGGCCGGGCTGGGTATGGAAGGCGCTGGTATCGTATTGGCAGTGGGCCCCGGCGTCACGCACGTTGCTGTTGGCGATCGTGTGGCATACGCAGCTAAACCAAATGGGGCGTATGCGCAGCAGCGGATTATGCCTGCTAGCGTGTTAGTTAAGTTGCCGGATTCAATCAGTTTTGATACCGCTGCTGCAGTGATGCTGCAAGGATTGACCGTGCAGTATCTGTTTCGACGTACCTATCCGCTGAAGGCGGGTGATACCATTCTTTTTCATGCGGCAGCAGGGGGCGTGGGGTTGCTGGCATGCCAGTGGGCCAAGGCGTTGGGTGTGACCATGATTGGGACGGTAAGTAGCGAAGAAAAAGCTGAATTGGCGCGGCAACATGGTTGTACCCATGTCATTAACTATAGTCACGAAAATTTTACTACCAGAGTCAAAGAAATTACCGAAGGTCGTGGCGTTCAGGTGGTCTATGACTCTATCGGTAAAGATACCTTTTTGGGTTCGCTTGATTGTTTGGCGCCGTTGGGAATGATGGTGAGTTTCGGTAGCTCGTCCGGTCCAGTTCCTGACTTTAACTTGAGTGAATTGGCTGCCCGCGGTTCGTTGTTTATTACGCGTCCATCGTTGATCAGTTATACCGAAAAACGCTCGGATCTGGATGCGATGGCGGCAGAATTATTCAGTATGCTGGAAAGCGGTAAATTAATCGTAACGATTAATCAGCGTTATGCCTTAGCAGATGTGGCGCAAGCACATCGGGATTTGGAAGCACGTAAAACGACGGGATCCAGTATTTTGTTGCCGTATTAAGTGAGTTCGAAATAGTGTCAATTATACAATAAAATGCAAGGGCAAGAGGAGATCAGTACATGAAAAAATCCGATTCGCCGCATTTCGGGCGCTTACTGGTAGTACTGATTTTTGCTGTTTTTATTATCAGTATCGTGACGATGGCGTCGCAGGCGTATTATTCGTAAAGAGAGTTTATGACGACCATTTTGCCCGATCAGGCTGCGGAACAGCTAGGGCTATCTTACCCTAGTCGTGTTCTTATTTTGCAAAGTCTTGTGCCAATTGCAGCCAGTTTAACTGCCACGCAAATAGAAGACTTTAGTAAACGATTAGCGCAAGCATTGTTCAAGTTGTCAGACCAATCAATTCGTCCAGAAGAGGCGAGTATCAGTTTTTACTCGTACCATAATTTAAAGAAAAACAGTTCATTTTTTTACCGCATGGTGACCAGCAAGATCAATGAGATGCTGTCGCACGAAGTCAAAACGCTGGAAAAAGGACGTAGAAAGAAACAGACCTTAGCGGCAGATGATGCAGGGATGAGTCTGGTTACTTTTGAGGAAATGGAAAATAAGGTTTTACTCGTTAGTATGAGTCAGGCCTTGGAGTTGGAAAATGCAGAAGAATTGGTGGCACTTAATTTGCGTATCAGCCAGCTATTGCAAATCGAAGAAATCACGGTTCACACGAATCCCTTTCGTCCTGATGTTTTCTTGAAGGCGGTATACCAAGCTTGGTGTGAATTTGATCCTTCTACGGAATCGCATCATTTAGTATTACGCATGCTGCGCCCAGAGATTTTTTTAAAACTGTCGCCGATCTTGCATGAGTTGAATGCAGCATTGATAGCACGCGGAATTTTGTCTAAAACAGATGATTTGCTTGGACATCATCGACGTAAATCACCAACTGAACAGATTACAGCGGCATTCTCTGATCCTTTTTTTGATAGCAAGGTAAGGGGATTGTTATATGCGAATGAAGACGCACAGCGCCGATCGGGTGATGGCGTAGCGAGTACAGAGTCGACGCCAGAATCTGCGGAATTGTTTGCATTTCTGGCTAAGATTCAAGGTTTGTCATCCCAAACCTTCCCAAGCACCTCTGGTGTTTTCTTGGATGCAGCGCTATTGCGCGAGGTTATTCAACATGCGCCAAAAGCGAGTTTGACGTCTGTGGATACCAATACCATTCATGTACTGATCGGCATCTTTGATTTTGTTCTTTTGGATCAGCATATTCCTGCAGATATTAAAAACTTGATAGGGCAGTTGCAAATTCCTATTTTAAAAGCGGTATTAGTGGATAAGGAGTTCTTTTTTAAGAAGAATCATCCGGCTAGACTCTTGGTTGAAACCTTGGCGAAATTGAGTGTTAGCTGGAATCCTTCCCATGGTGTTACTGATCCGTTATATCAGAAAATTGTGCAAACGATTGAGCGCGTTCAACATGACTTTGATCAACAATTGACATTGTTTTCGGATGCAGCTTCGGATCTAGCTAATTTTATTGAGGCAGAAGAAAAAATATTGCAGAAAGCGATTGCTGAACCAATAGCACAAGCAATCAAGCATGAAAAAATTCGTCAGGCGCGGGAGCTTGCGACAAATGATGTGACAAGCCGCACGGATACGGGGGAAATTCCGGGCTTTGTCGAGGTATTTTTGGAAGAGCAGTGGCTACATGTGTTGGTATTGGCGCATAGTGTGAAAGAAAATAAGCCACAGGCGTTGGAAAATACGCTTAAAACGATGGATGACTTGATTTGGAGTGTTAAGCCCAAAAATAATCCAGATGAATGCAAAGAGCTGGTCAATAAATTACCTCTAATGTTGAGTTCACTAGGTGCATGGCTCAATACCATTAAATGGGAAGATGCTGGTCGTTTATTGTTCTTTTCTAAATTGGCAGAGCGTCATGCGTCCATCGCCAGAGCGCCGATGGAAATGACTGCGCGGCAGCAACTGGAAATTGCGGTGAATGTGGCACAAAAAGCCAGTGATCGACGATTTTCTCGTAGTTCACATGATCATACGTTTACCGATTGCTATATCCAAATGATGGATCAGGTTGAATGTGGAAATTGGTTTGATTTTACCCGGAATAATGGTGCGATTGTGCGCTTTAAGTTGGCGTGGATTAGCCCCCGTCGTAGCCGGTTTATTTTTACCAACCGCCTAGGATATGATGCATTTTCTATCGGATCTGACGAGTTACTGGATATTTATCGCGCTGGGAAAGTACAGAAAATTAGCACGGATCCTGTGATTGAACGTGCGTTGCACGCACTGCTGGATAAATCAGAGTAAATCGGTATCAATATACGTGATTATCTCCTCAAAAACGATATGAAAAAGTTTCTGTTTTTGAAATCATTCTGATAATGAACAAAATACAGATGATGAATTTTCTGAACTTGTTGCGGTAGATTGGTAGAATGACGTCTTGTTGACCAAATACACTCCATATTATGCGCATAGCGACTAACTCGACTGATCCTGCTATTTATCGCTTGAACTATGTTCCCCCGAGTTTTTGGGTGGATACTGTTGAAATGGGCTTTGATCTTGATCCGACAGCAACTATTGTTGCGACTAGATTAACGCTGCGGCGCAATCCGGCTAGCGCAGAAAAAGAACTGGTGCTGGTTGGTGAATCGCTTAAGTTGATTCAAATTCGGATGAATGGGCAAAAATTAAAAAAAACTGCCTTTCAGATTGATAAGCAATCACTGCGTATTTTGAATCCACCTGATCTGGTGACACTCGAAATCGAAACAGTAATTTCGCCAGTTAAAAATACCTCGTTATCCGGCCTTTACGTTTCAAACGATAATTTTTTTACGCAGTGTGAGGCGGAAGGCTTTCGTAAAATCACCTACTTCCCAGATCGTCCTGATGTCATGGCTAAATTTACCGTGATGTTGCGCGCCGATAAGAAAAAATATCCGGTGCTGCTGTCAAACGGCAATCTGATCGAGCAAGGTGATTTGGATAATGGACGTCATTATGCTAAGTGGGAAGATCCTTTCAAAAAACCATCGTATTTGTTTGCGTTAGTTGCCGGTGATCTGGTGTGTCAGGAACAAAAATTCAAATTGAAATCAGGCCGAAAAGCTTTGCTGCAAATTTGGGTGGAACATGGCAATCTAGATAAAACGCAACATGCTATGGATTCGCTGCAAAACAGCATACGCTGGGACGAGCAACGCTTTGGTCTGGAACTGGATCTTGATCGGTTTATGATTGTAGCGGTGTCCGATTTTAATATGGGCGCGATGGAAAACAAAGGCCTGAATATTTTCAATACCAAATATGTATTGGCGAATCCGCATGTCGCAACAGACATCGATTATGCTGGGATTGAATCGGTCGTCGGACATGAGTATTTCCATAACTGGACTGGTAACCGGGTAACGTGCCGTGATTGGTTTCAGTTGTCATTGAAAGAAGGGTTGACGGTATTTCGGGATCAAGAGTTTTCTGCGGATATGATCGGTACCAATAGTGGCCGCGCCGTTAATCGGATCGCTGATGTGCGTTTGTTGCGCCAAGTACAGTTTCCTGAAGATGCGGGACCGATGGCCCATCCTGTACGTCCGGAGTCCTATGTTGAAATCAATAATTTTTATAGCGTCACGGTGTATGAAAAGGGCGCTGAAGTAGTACGGATGTATTACACCTTGCTGGGGCATGAAGGCTTTAGAAAAGGTATGGATCTGTATTTTTCCCGTCATGATGGACAGGCGGTGACATGCGATGATTTTCGTGCTGCCATGGCAGACTCTAGTCGCCGTGACCTGACGCAGTTTGAACGTTGGTATAGCCAGGCCGGTACGCCGCGGGTCCATGCTGTGACGCATTATGATGCTGCGACTCAGACGTTTGAGCTTACCCTGTCACAAACCTGTCCAGCAACGCCAGGACAGGCCAAAAAGCTTCCATTTCATATTCCAGTTGCCATTGGCTTATTAAATGCGGCAGGGCAGGATATGTCATTGCGGTGTGATGATCATGCAAATCCGACAGAGGCGACGACACTGGTACTTGAATTCACTAAAGCCAAACAGGTATTTCGCTTTACGGGGGTGACTGAACAACCTGTGCCGTCACTACTGCGGAATTTTTCAGCGCCAGTTGAGTTGATGATGACGTTATCCGATGTGCAATTGGCTCATTTGTCACGCCACGATAGTGATCCATTTAATCGCTGGGACGCTGGTCAGCGTTTGGCCTTACGCCGTTTGTTGGCACTGACCGCCGCGGTACAGGAAGGGACGACATTGGCGTTGGATACCTTGTTTGTTGACACGCTGCGCGCCATGTTGAATGACACGACGCTGGATGCGGCATTTCGTGAGCAATGTTTGACCTTACCATCAATTAGCAATGTGGCCGAGCAGATGGAAGTGATCGATCCGCATGCGATTCAAAAGGCACGTCATTTCATGTACAGTGAACTGACTCGGCAGTTAAGTTCGGATTTAATTGCAGTTTATAAACAAAATTTGACAAAGGGTAAGTATAGTCCTGATGCGATTTCTTCTGGCAAGCGCGGACTAAAAAATCTAGCGTTGGCCTATCTCCAGTATGAGTCTGATGTCAGTATGTTTGAGCTGGCGCAGCACCAGTGCGCACATGCGAAAAATATGACTGATCGGATCGCTGCGTTGTCGGCGATGGTCAATTCTGCTATCCATGCTGATGATAGTAGTGCTGGATCCGCTAAACAATTGAAAAATCAGTTGAAAAACCAGTTAAAAAAACAGGTGAAAAAACATACTGGCGTCGCGCTTAAAGAATTTTTTAGTGAGTTTAAACAGGAAGCCTTAGTCATTGATAAGTGGTTTGCATTACAAGGTTCGGCGTCGACCACGACAGTGGCGCATGTGCGTCAATTGATGCAGCATCCGGCTTTCAACTTAGCTAATCCGAACCGTGCACGGAGCTTGGTTTTTGCTTTTTGTAATGCGAATCCGGTACAGTTTCATGCTGTAGATGGAAGTGGTTATGCATTATGGGCGGAACTTGTGATTACACTGAATGCCAGCAATCCACAAGTGGCTGCGCGCTTGGCGCGTAGTTTGGATCGCTGGCGCAACTATATACCTGCTTTGCAGGTGCAGATGCAAGCCGCACTGCAACGTGTGGCAGCCTGCAAAACGCTTTCGAAAGATGTATTGGAAGTGGTAACGAAAGCGCTTGCTGTATAAATTTGATGGAATCACCCTTAAGGATATGTATGAAAAGAGTCAGCTTAACGCAGTATCTGGTTGAAGAGCAGCGCCTGAACAATAACATCCCGTCTGAGTTGCGGCTGTTGATTGAAGTCGTGGCGCGTGCGTGCAAAACAATTAGTCATGCAGTAGGAAAAGGCGCGCTGGGCGATGTGATGGGTACTGCCGAAACTGAAAATATTCAGGGTGAAGTACAAAAAAAACTGGATATCATTTCGAATGAAATATTGCTGGAAGCTAACGAATGGGGTGGGCATTTAGCGGCAATGGCATCGGAAGAAATGGAACATATTCATTTGATTCCGAATCGCTATCCTAAAGGCGAATATTTGTTGTTGTTTGACCCATTGGATGGATCGTCTAATATTGATGTGAACGTCTCGATTGGTACGATTTTTTCGGTACTTAAAGCCCCTGATGGTCTTGGTGAACCGACGGAACAAGACTTTTTGCAACCAGGTTCACGTCAGGTTGCGGCTGGTTATGCTGTTTATGGTCCACAAACTATGCTGATATTGACGACCGGTCATGGCGTTAACTGCTTTACCTTGGATCGTGAGATGGGTTCTTGGGTACTGACGGAACGCAATGTGCAGATTCCATCGGACACCAAAGAATTTTCAATTAACACCTCTAACACCCGCCATTGGTATCCGCCGGTGACGCGTTATGTGAATGAGATGTTGGCAGGAACAACTGGCCCACTGAAAAAAGATTTTAATATGCGTTGGATTGCCTCGATGGTGGCAGACGTGCACCGTATTTTGCATCGTGGCGGTATTTTCATGTATCCAGCGGATGCGCGTGAGCCGGATAAAGCTGGTAAATTGCGCTTGATGTATGAAGCAAACCCGATGTCGATGATTGTTGAGCAAGCTGGTGGTGCTGCTACGAATGGTCATCAGCGGATACTCGATATTCAGCCTGAAAAGTTACATCAGCGTGTAGCCGTATTTTTAGGTTCAAAAAATGAAGTAGAACGGGTTACTGCTTATCATCAAGAGTAATGGGTGAATATGAACTGGTGCATAATTGCATCAGTTCATACTCGGCTTATAAATTTAGCTTAGTTTGATTCTTTGATCAATCGTCCGGAATCATTTTGTACTGGGCGGGCATTCATCGGATAGAGTCGGCCAAAAATACTGATTTGTTCTTGTGTGACTTCAATCGGATCTTTGAATACCATCCACAGTACCCCTTCAGTGCAAGGCGGTGTGGTCAGTGATCCCATATAGGTGTAATACTGCTTGTTCAATGGCAAGAGTTGTGTGACGTCGATCATGCCGGTTGGTTGCGTGGTTTGATTTTTTTCCAGTGGAAGATCATTCCAAATCGTTTGAATCAATGCATTGGCTTTGCCCGTATCGATCAATACAGAAATAACAGCCAGTTTGCCTTCGTCGTCTCTGTGTACCAGATCAACAGACATGGGGAAAGTGTGGCCATCAACATGTTCTTCAGCTGGTTTATGGAAATTAAATTGGGTCAGTTCGTAACGTCGTCCCATTAGTGTGATGGCATTACCGGCACTCAGGTTGACTTGAATCGTGTGACCTGTATCGTTGACATTAAAGCGAGTTGGTTTGTAGTCGAATCCAATGGGCTCCAGATCAACATGAATACCATTGCGGATATCAATCGGTGATTGACGTTCGCCTGTGTCGCATTTTGCATTGGCAGCATCGATTTTGCTCCAACGCAACGGCCCCCCATCGCCTTCATAGCTCCAGTAAATTGGACGCGATGGCATGAGTAGTGCATCGGCGGCTAACATGGCACCATGTGGCATTATTTTTACTTTTGACTGCCCCGGAGTCTGACCATAATCTATCATTGCAGCCGATGAACTAGGACGAACGCGTTTTTTAGCTGGGTGCAGGGGAGGTACTGGGTTCAAATGTTCATTTTCTTTACGAATATCCGCAATTTTTGCCGCAATTTTTGCCGCTAATTGATCTGCCTCCACCTCTTCTTTATCATGCTGAGCTGCTGCAGCTTTGGCACTCGACTTGTTTTTTGGCCGTGGGTTCGTATCTATTTCGTTGCTATCGTCTATTTTTTTGATATGGCTACTGTCTTTTGTGATCGATTTGCTACCTGAAGAACTGGTTTCATGTTCTTCTGCATAACTGCTTGCAGTTGCTGTAAGCAAAACCGTAACAGTCGCTAATGCTAGGGTAGAACTGAAAAGTGGGGAAAGCAGGGTGCGCATGATAGCAGTCAAAAAGTCAGGGTTATACTGATTACGGCTTGCCTTGCGGAAAACTTAAATGAATTTTAAAAAAGAATCCGGCATCCCCGTTTGGATGATGCCTTTTTATCTGATTTGCGCGTAAAACCTCGCCCACCTGGGTCTAATGGGGCGCAGAAAAACGTTTTGCGACAGCCTCTGAAGGCCGAGGAGGATGTCAAAGCTGCCACTTTCCTTCACCTAGCAGGATGAGTTCACGCTGGTGAAACGTGAGTAGGGTAGTGCGGTGTCCCACGCTAATCATGATGGCTTCAGGTAATTGTTGTTTAATTAACTGATACATGGCATGTTCCAACCCTTCATCCATCGCCGAACTTGCTTCGTCGAGAAAAACCAAGCGAGGGCGGTTAATTAAAATACGGCCAATTGCCAAACGTTGCTGTTCCCCAAGAGAAAGAATATGTGACCAATCGTCCGTTTCATCTAGGTGCGGAATTAGGTGCCCTAATTGGCATTGTGTCAGTACCGTAGGTGCAACGATATCGGTATTTTTCGGCCCTAATGCCTCGCAGTCAGCAGGATAGAACAGTGCTTCACGTAGTGTACCAATTGGAAGATAGGGCTTTTGCGAAAGAAATAGTGTGTCGGTATCGGTCGGTCTGCTGATTTTTCCTGAGACATGTGGCCACAATCCCGCTATCGCACGCAGTAGTGTTGTTTTTCCTGCCCCAGATTTTCCTCTGATAAGGAGGGACTGTCTGGAGGTCAAGGCGACATCTAAGTTTTCAATCAGAACGGTATTGTGTGGTGTCCGTACTGTCAATGCTTCAGTAGAAAAGTGATTTTCTGTGTACTCGACATGAATTTGAGGTAACTGGGACACCGATTCTATGGCATCAAGAAAACCGTTCAGACGAATAAGCACTGCGCGATAGCTGGCAAAGTCGCTATAGGACGTCCGAAAAAAGGAGAGCGCATCTTGTACCTGATTGAATGCTTCTACCGTTTGCATTACATCACCCAGCGTTAATTGTTTATTCATTAGTCGCTGGGCTTGAACGATAAAGGGGAATACCACTGCGGTCTGACTGACGGCGAGATTAAATCCTTGAAATTTAAGTGATCGGAAGACAATCGCCCACATGTTGCTGATAACGTTGTTAAAGCGCAGGGTTAAATTGCTACGTTCAACGGCTTCACCTCGATAAAAAGCAATGCTTTCACCATATTCACGCACTCGTACCAGTAAATAACGAAAATCCGCATTGAATTTCTCATTTAAGAAACTCAGGTTAATCAGTGGACGTCCGATTTTCACGGCAAAGGTCGTGGCAACGATGACATACAAATAACCTAAAAATACCATGGCACGCGGTAGTTCGACATGGAACAGCATCAGCGGTCCGGACAACCCCCACAGGATAAGGGTAAATGAAAATAAGGAAACGATGGCATTTAATAAACCTGTTGCCAGGGTGAGTGAGTTATTGACTAGACTATCCACATCTTGTTGAATCCGTTGATCCGGATTGTCAGCATTTTCGGCGACAAATTGGGTACGGTAGTAAGATTGTTTTTCAAGCCATTGGTCAATGAATTGATTCGTGAGCCATAAGCGCCACTGGATCATGAATGCTTGATTGAGGTAGGCATTAATTAAGGTGCGGACGACATGTACTGTGGCTAGAATAGAAAAAATGACCAACATGAACCAGAATTCGGGTGCATCCAGTTTTTGCATGGCGCTATAGAAGCCGTTGTACCAAAAGGAGAAAAGGACATTAAGACGCACTGATATGAGTGTAATCAGCACAATAAGCAATAACCATAATAGCGGTTTTTTGCTTGTGGACGGAGAGAAATAAGCTAGGGTAATACGGGAAAATTGGCGTCCCCATTGTGTAAAACGCATCAAGCCTATAAAAAGTACTGTCAAACCTGCCATGCTGATACAAAATGCCTTTGCTAGCCAAATCACGCTGGCTAATACTTCGTTGCTCCAATCCATTCACAAACTCCCGGTTGATTCTGTGTTAATTTGGTGTGCTTGTCGGTAGTTGTCAATGGATCGGCATTTCCGGTGTTACATTGTTAACGTACTTCGCATGCATGGTTAATTGTAGCACTTCTGACTACCTTCATTGCGACACGATGTTGAGTCGCTCCCGCGCAGCCTGGTATTCGGTTTTTAGACGCGCTACAACTTCCGCCACCGTGGGGGCATCCGTCATTAAGCCAACGCCCTGACCGGCACCCCAGATATCACGCCATGCCTTGGCAGCACCACCTGCTGCGAAATCCATTTTGCTTTTGTCTGCAAGGGGTAAATTATCTGGGTCCAGTCCTGCGGCGATGAGCGATTTTTTCAGGTAATTTCCATGAATTCCAGTCACTAAATTGGTGTAAACGATATCGGCTGCAGATGCTTCAATAATGGCATTGCGATAGTCATCTGAAACATTGGCTTCCTGCGTTGCCAGCCAGCGTGAACCGATGTAGGCGAAATCGGCTCCCATTGCTTGCGCTGCAAGAATGCCATCACCACTGGCAATGGCACCGGCTAGTGCTAACGGTCCCTGATAAAACCGTCGTACCTCACCGACGAGCGCAAATGGAGACAGACCCCCAGCATGTCCACCGGCACCGGCAGCAACTAAAATCAAACCATCTACGCCGGCTTCAAGTGCTTTTTCAGCGTGCCGGATGGAAATGACATCGTGCAACACAATGCCGCCATAACGATGAATGGCATCCAGCATCGATTGTGGGGGGGCGCGTAGCGAAGAAATGATAATGGGTATTTGGTGCTTGACGCAGACAGCGACGTCCTGCTCTAGTCGGTCATTGGATTGATGCACAATTTGGTTGACCGCAATCGGCCCAATGGTCGCTTCTGGATGGGCATGTTGATAATCGGCTAGCTCGCGTTTTAATTCTGTTAGCCACGTATCTAATAGCGCGGCTGGACGGGCATTCAGTGCGGGAAAGGAACCAACAATCCCCGCTTTGCATTGTGCCGCGACCAAGCTTGGAGTGCTAGCAATAAACAAAGGGGAAGCGATAACAGGAAGGCTTAAATTTTGCAATACGACAGGCAAGTGGGTTTTATTCATTTCAGGTATCCAGTATCGATAAAAGTGAGCGCGGCCACACGGTAGACCAAACGGCTGTTTGACTGTGAATAATCTTAGCAGAATAGTTGTTTTAACTGCTTCACGTAATTAAACGAAACCCTCTAACTATATTGATCGCATCGGATGGTATGCTGAAACTTACGTGGTATGAAGTGACCAATCTGTGATCGAGTCGATGGCAAGTCAGTTCCGTGGTGTGATGGTGCTTGCCGTGTGATAATGGGATAGTGGCTAAAATGGTGACTTATAAATGATGGGTTAGATGATTTAATTAGCCTTGAAATACCAGATCTTGCCGTTGACTAACAAGCGCGAGAATGGTGTGTTTGGTCTCAGTACTGGCTTTGCTCCACACACAAATTTCGTCTAGTGTGCGCCAGCACCCTTCACACCAGCCACTGTTTGGGTTCATGCGGCAGACGTTAATGCACGGCGAAGAAACAGTGTCAGCAGCATGATTGGTGGATTCTGAAATTGCTCCTTCGCTCATTCTTTTCCTTGTGTTGCTTTTTGTTGTTGTTTTGCGCACCATGTTAATGCGGCTTTTCCTGCAACTTTTCCGCTCGCCAGACTTGCTGTAAGCAGATAGCCGCCAGTTGGAGCTTCCCAGTCGAGCATTTCTCCAGCGCAAAATGTTCCAGGTAATGCATTGAGCATGAGATGACGGTTCATGGCTTCCAGTTTGACACCGCCGGCACTACTGATGGATTCATCGATCGGACGTGGTGCCAGCAATGTGATTGGTAGTGATTTAATGGCGTTCGCTATCAGTGCCGGTTGTTGCAGCGTTTCTGGACTACAGAATTCGCGTAGTAAGGCGGTTTTTACACCGCGTAAATTCAAGCGGCTTTGCAGGTGACCTGACATGGATCGGGAGCCGCGTGGATGTTCACAATGCTGGACAGCCCGATGTAGCGGTAAATCTGGGAGTAAATCCAAATGAATTTGAGCACTGCCATTTGCCTTGATTTGTTCCCTAAATATGCTGGAAAGGGCGTAAATTAGACTGCCTTCAACGCCACCCTCTGTGATCACGAATTGTCCTAATCGACGTACGGTGGCACCTGATTCATTGGTGTAAATAATTGCCACAGGGCTCAATGGGTGCCCGGCGAAATTCGTTTTGAAATGTTCTGACCAATTGACATCAAATCCACAGTTGGCCGGTTCCAGCGGTGCAATCGCGACTTTTTGTTCGGCCAGTAGTTCTTGCCATGCACCGTTTGAGCCCAATTGTGGCCAACTACCCCCACCCAATGCTAGCACCACAGCATCGGCTTTGTGTTCTGCTATCCCATCGGGTCCTTCAAATACGAGTGTATTGCCCTTCCAACCAATCCAGCGGTGGCGCATATGAAATTGCACGCCTTTATTACGCAGTTGTTGTAACCATGCGCGTAATAATGGAGCCGATTTCATATCAGTTGGAAAGACGCGGCCGGAGCTTCCTACAAACGTATCTATACCCAAATTTTTTGCCCAACTGCGTATATTTTGTGGGCTGAATTCATTTAGCCAGCTGCTGATTTCGTTTTGACGATTACCGAAGCGGCGCGCAAAATCCGAGAATTCTTCGGCATGGGTCAAATTCAGCCCGCCTTTTCCTGCTAATAGAAATTTGCGTCCCACGGAAGGCATGGCATCAAACAAATCGACTTGTGCACCACCTGAAATCAGAGTTTCTGCTGCCATCAACCCGGCAGGGCCACCCCCAATGACGATAATGTGCGGGGCTGTGTGAGTTAGATTCATTTTTTGATTATTTTGATGTGAGTTCAATGTAAAACAAATGTGTCGTGGTGATGCTATCTATGCTTACGGTAGTATTTATTGCTTTATATAAAAATGGGATACGTGAAATGCGTTATTTCGATTATTTTTAATGCCGACAATAAATTTTTCATGTTCAATTAATAAAATCAAATTCTAAGCTATATATGGTAAAACTTGATGTTACTACGATGGATTTTATCGTTGATGTGATCGAAATTATGTCAATGTTATTAATGTTAGTCGTGTGGCGTGTCAACCGCCGTATTGCTGGAACGGCATTATGGGCGCTGGCTGCAGCATTGTATGCATTGAGTGATTTATTATCTGACATTGTGACGGCAATTGCCATTGGCACCCCATTTTTTTTGAAAAGTATTAATACCGTTAATTTTATTGCATATTTGGCTTTATTTGAAGGGATTATACGTTTTCGTGGTATTGCTCAAGAGCGAATGCTGCAGCGAAAATGGATGGGTTTGGTTGTTTTGATGGCATTTATTAGCATCTCGTTCGCTATGCAAGGCTTTTCAGTTGCAGATAAATTGCTTAATAGTATTTTTGTGATGATCGTACTGCTATTTACCATCGTTGCCTTGCTTTGGAAAGTGAGCCGATCTGAATGGATGGTGAATGGTGTGATCAGTCTGATTTTTATGTTGATGTTGGTCAGTGAAATGGGACGTTGGTGGGGGAATGTCTTCAAACAGCTCCACGTGTTTATCTATGTAATTTTCGTGATGAGTTGGACCTTTGGTTTAAGTATTGCATGTAGTTTTCGCGTTCAGCATATCATGTCATCCATGGCGCGCGAGGATGTATTGACAGGTTTACCCAATCGCCGCTATATCGATGAAATGATCGATGCTGCTATTAATCAAAGTCTGCGTGCCAGTATCGGTTTTGGTATCGTGCTGATGGATTTGAATGGGTTTAAAAAAATTAATGATGAGTATGGCCACTCTGTTGGTGATGACGTGTTGATCGAAGTGGCAACGCGCCTACGGCAATTTCGTCGTGATACCGATTTTATTGGTCGCTTGGGAGGCGATGAATTTATTGCTATCACGCGCAACGTCGAAAAGGCGGACGCGATGTTCCATATTGTGCAGCGTTTACGTCATGCACTGGATGGTGTGGCGATGATACAAGGACAGTCGCGGATGATTAGTGCTAGTATGGGAGCTGCCTTTTGGCCTGATGACGGTGAGTTGATGCAGAATTTATTGCGTGCCGCTGATCAGCGTATGTATGAGGATAAAGCTAGACAAAAACAGAACTCGAACTGAATCGGTATTATTTTTGGATGCGCTCTGTGTAATTAGTGCATGCTTTTATGAGCGTAATACGGGAGTCATATTCGATAGGCACAGTGGATAGTTGGTTCAAAGCGATGTAGCGCTAACTTCTGTTACAATTGCGGAAAATCTCCTTAATTGCAGTATTTCATAAAGGTATTAAAGTCAACTATGTTGTATCCAGAATTATTTAAGTCGCTGGAGCAGGTGCGCTGGAACATGGAAACAGATATTCCGTGGGATCAGTTCGATGCTTCTTTGCTGACGCCGGAACAGGCGCAAACCATTAAAATGAACGCCATTACAGAATGGGCTGCTTTGCCTGCTACGGAAATGTTTTTGCGCGATAATCGCAGCGATACGGATTTTTGTGGTTTTATGTCAATCTGGTTTTTTGAAGAGCAAAAACATTCATTGGTACTGATGGAATATCTGCGTCGTTTTCATCCTGAATTGATGCCGACAGAGGAAGAACTGAGCAAAGTGCGTTTTGAATTTGATCCTGCACCGCCACTGGAAACCTTAATGCTGCATTTTTGCGGTGAAATTCGTTTGAATCACTGGTATCGTTGTGCGGCAGAATGGCATACCGAACCTGTGATCAAGCAAATTTACAAATTGATTAGTCAGGATGAAGCACGCCACGGCGGTGCTTATTTGCGTTACATGAAAAAATCTCTGAGTGAAGCGGGTGACGTTGCTCGTGCTGCGTTTGCTAAAATCGGCGTACTGATGGCATCCTCACGCCGGACTGAAAAACCGCTGCATCCAACTAATTTGCATGTCAATCAATCGTTGTTTCCGAATGACACGGTTCAAAGTCGTTTGCCTGATCCAGAATGGTTGGAACGCTGGTTGGATGGTCAAATTAAATTTGATGGTGTGTGGGAAAAGAAAGTGGTTGATCGGATTTTGCACAACTTGTCCTTGCTGTTTGAACGTAGTTTTGTGACTGTGCAGGATTTGAATCGGTATCGTAAAGAAATGGCGGCATCGGTTGTAGCAGCATCCGCATCAGAATCAGTGACTGCACCAGTTTAATATCGATTATCGACAAACTACATAGGTCGGGACTACTATCTTGGCCTACGTAGTGCTCGTGCTCTTTCCTTAGCAATTGATGGCTGCGGTCACTTCAATTTCCACTTTGTATTCTGGAAAAATCAATTTCACCCCAAGGGTAGATCGAGACGGGGTGTGTCCTTGTGGAACCCAATCATCCCATACCGAATTCATGGCAGCATAGTCGCCCACGGAGGCTAAATAAATCCTGGCAGAGGTGATGTGCGTTTTATTTGCACCGGCTTTTGCTAATAGGGTATCGATAAATTGAAGAATTTCACGTGTTTGCCCCGTGACATCCAGTGATGTGTCTTGTGCGATTTGTCCGGAAATATGAATCAATTTAGTGCTTGCAATATTGATCCCCATGTCGATGACGGTCATTTCGCTAAAACGCGGCCCCATTTCGTGGCGAATGATTTCCATTTTTTGCAGTACTCCCGACAAATAATATTAATTTATTTTTGTTTATTCCACCAGCCACCACCCAGTGCTTGAAAAAGTGCGACGGTATCAGCATACCTGTTTGCTTGAACTTGCACTAGTGCAAGTTGTGCTTGTTGCGCATTTTGCTCCACAGTTAATACGTTCAGTTGACTAACATCGCCCAGCGCCAATTGTCGTTGCATGATACTGAGTAGTTTTACGGCTGCTTGTTGTGATTTTTTAGCTGCCTGTAATGCGACAGTGTCTGATTCCAGTGCTTGTAGAGAATCGGCTACATTCTGAAAGGCAGACAGTACAGTGGCACGATATTGCGCCTCTGCTGCTTCATAGGCTGCTTGCGCGGCACCTTGGCGGTGTTTCAGTGTGCCGCCATCAAAAATTGGTTGTGTAATACTACCAGCGAGATTCCAGAACAAGGTACCGGATTTGAATAAATCAGACAATTGATAAGCGGAAGAACCTATCGCATTCACACCAAGGTTAATGTTGGGCAGGCGATTGGCCACCGCGATACCTACGGCGGCACTGGCGGCATGTAATTGTGCTTCTGCTGCTAACACATCTGGGCGTTGTTCTACTAATTTTGATGGTAATGTTAACGGGATTTCCGTTGGTAGTTGCAGACTGGATAATTCAAATTGGGGGGTGCTGTTATCGTTAGGAAAACGACCTGCCAGTGCTTTGATCAGGTCACGCTGCAGCGCGAGTTGTTTTTGAATTACGGGCACATTGGCTTCGGATGCCGCCAGTGCTGCTTGTTGCGTGGCCACATCGACTTCGGATGCATTCCCGAGCATGTGCTGACGCTCTATCATCGATAATAGGGAATGTTGACTCACTACGATGGCATTCAGAGCAGTGAGTTGTCCCCGTAATGCTGCTTCCTGTATTGCTGCATTGGCGACATTAGCAGTGAGCGTTAAATAGCTTGCCTGTAATTGATATTGCAGTGTATCGGATTGTGCTTGCAATGATTCGACCTGACGCCGGTTAAGCCCGAATACATCCGGTGCGTAGGATATGTTGAGTTGAGCGGTATGCAGGTTATAAATGCTGGCGTTATTGCCGGCGGGACTAGACAGCGCATCTGGGATCCGTTGTCGGGTGGGTGTGAATGAGGCATCGACTGTCGGAAAATAGGCCCCTTTCTGCGCCGCGACATTTTCTTGCGCACCACGTAAAGCGGCTTGCGCTGCAAGTACGCTAGGGTTATTTTTAAGACTATCTTGAATCAGCGAATTCAGTGCTTCCGAGTGAAATAATTCCCACCATTGTGATGGGATATCACGGTTCATGATGAGATGCTGTACTGGTTCGCTGGCGTCTTTGCTTATCGAGTTCAACTCTGTCGGGCTTGCTAGATATGTTGCCGGAAGCGTTGCTGTTGGGCGCACATAATCAGGACCGACAGCACAGCCTGATACGATTGCCATCCCTGCGATGGCGAATGGAAGAAAATAATTTTTCATTAGCGGTCCTGTCGGCGTCGGACGCCCCATGATTTTGTTTCGGCAAAACGCTCAAGGGCATAATAAAACGTCGGCAAAATAAATAGCGTCAGTAATGTGGATACCACTAGGCCACCGACCACAACGGTTGCAAGACCACGTTGTACATCGGTACCTACGCCAGTCGCCAGAGCGGCAGGCAGCATGCCGAATGAGGCTACGGTGGCGGTCATCAGTACTGGACGTAAGCGTTCTGTGGCACCGGCGATCACGGTTTGTTCCAAGGCTAATCCTTCACCGCGCACGCGGCGGAAATTGGCTACCATGATGATCCCATTTTGAACTGATACGCCAAACAGCGCAATAAATCCGACCGCAGTGGCGACGTTGAGTGTTTCTCCTGTTACATGTAGAGCGATTAATCCGCCTAGTGTTGCTAGTGGGACGACACCTAAAATTAAGATTGCTTGACGCAATTTGCCAAACTGGAAGTAGAGCAACACTGCCATCAACAGCAGCATGATGCAGAGAATGACAGAAAGCCGTGCTTGTGCACGTTGTTGGTTTTCAAATTGGCCGGCCCATTCAAGGCGAATAGTTTGATGGTCGAACTTCACTTCTTTTTCAATGCGCTGCTGCGCTTCAGCTAAATACGAGGTCAAATCACGTCCGCGATTATCGATGCGGATGGTAATCTGGCGTTCATTAGTTTCATGTGAAATGGTGCTTTCGCCATTTTTTAGTTGAATGTTGGCTACTTGAGAAAGAAGAATTCTGGCTCCGCTGGCATTGGTTAAAAATAAGTTGCCGATTGTTTCGGGACTGGCCTTGGTGGCTTTAGGAAAGCGTACGGTTACATTATAAATACGTTCGCCGACGTAGACCGTTGTGACGGGAGCGCCGCCTATGCCGGTTTGTATGAGGGCCGTGATATCATTTACATTGATGCCGAAACGCGCTGCTGCAGCACGGTCGATGTTGATGGCTACTTGGGGAATCGGCGGTTCTTGGAACAATGAAGCCGATGCCGTACCACGCACGGTATTGAGCAAGTCAACGATGCGATTAGCTATGCGGCGGTCTTCGTTTAAATCATTACCATAGACACGCAATACCAATGGACTGTGAGCGCCACCAATAGCGTCATTGACGTTATCAATAATCGGTTGGCTGATGTCAATGGAATATCCAGGCATGGATTTAAAACGATCATTCAAGCGGCGAATCAGATCGTCTTTGGTTTCGCCTGCGGGCCATTGGTCATAGGGTTTTAGTCCGACAGGAACTTCGATGTGGGAAGGTGTCCATGGATCGGTAGCATCGTCATTGCGTCCAAGTTGCGTAATGACGTAAGACACTTCCGGAAATTCCTTGATGGTACGACGCAGTTCAGTCGCCATATCACTGGCTTTTTCCAGTGATAGCCCAGTAGGCATCTGTACTTGTAACCAGAGTGCGCCTTCATCCAGTTCGGGTAAAAATTCACGCCCAGCTGTTGCCCCCAGCACTATAACGGCAACTAATGCGACACCAGCAATACTGTAGGCGATGGAAGGGCGTGCCAGTAAAACGGTGAGCACATCTTTATAGCGCTCAGTCAGCCAGATTAGGGGGCGATTATGGAATATTTTGCGTGGTTTATGTAAAGCCGCGTATGCCAGTCCGGGGATCAGTATTATGGTACACAGTAGGGCACCCAATAATGCATACGAAACGGTATATGCCATCGGCGTGAAAAGTTTTCCTTCGGCTCGTTCAAAGGCAAATAAAGGTAAGTAAGCAACAATGATGATCAGGGTGGCAAAAAAGATTGGACGGGCGACTTGACTGGTGGTTTCGAGGATGTCATTTTCGGTTAATTCATCATCAGGTTGCTCTTCGCGGCGTCGCAAAATGGCTTCCATTACGACAATGGCACCATCGACAATAATCCCGAAATCGATTGCTCCGAGTGAAAATAGGTTTGCAGGCATTTTGGTGGCATACATAATAATAAATACCGTGACTAGTGCAATCGGAATCGCTACTGCTGCAACAATCGCGCTGCGTGGACTGCCTAAAAACAAAATCAAGACGACACAGACCAGACCAATTCCTTCCAGAACGGTATGTGACACTTTATGCACTGTTAGTTGAACTAGGTCGTCACGATCAATATAGGGCACAATCTTAACGCCCATAGGCGTTAGTTTTTTCTGTAATTGATCCAGTTTGGCATGCACGCCTTCCAAAATACGTGATGGATTTTGGTATTTCAGCATTTGAACTACGCCCTGAATGGTATCGGGATTGGTGTCTTTACCTAAGATGCCTTCACGTTCTTGATGGCCAAATTGCAGCTTGCCTAAATCACGTAGCAACACAGGATTGCCATTGTTGGGACTAACGACGACGGAACCGAGATCATCGAGTGAGTGAATTTGACCGATTCCGCGAATGACATAACTTTGTTCGCCTCGAGATACGCGTCCGCCACCGGCACTGGAGCTATTATTGTTAATGGCGGTAACGACATCGGCCATCGCTAAATTGTAGTGTTGCAGTTGTGTGGGGTTGAGCTCTAACTGAAATTCTTTGGTAAATCCGCCAAAATTACCTACGTCAGCAATCCCAGGAACTTGTTTGAGCGCAGGAATGACGATCCATTTTTGAATTTCGGATAGTTCCATTAAATTTTTACTGTCAGATTCCAGTGTGTAGCGGTAAATTTCACCTGCTGCACCGCTGATGGGGTCGAGTGATGGTTGAATGCCATTCGGTAAATTGACCTGACTGATACGCTCCATAATGCGCTGACGCACAAAGTAATCTTCTGACCCATCCTTAAAAACAAGTGTAATTAAGGATAGCGCAAACGTGCTGCTAGAGCGAATGGTGACTAATCCCGGAGTGTTGGAGAGAGCACGTTCCAGCGGTACGGTAATTTGTTGTTCGATTTCCTCGGCCGCAAGACCTGACACTTGCGTAGTCACCTGAACTGTCACATCGCTGACATCCGGATAGGCTTCAATCGCCATCTGTGTCCAAGAAATATAGCCGTACAACGTGACTAAAATAGCGATTACCCAGATTAAATAACGGCGCCGGAAGCACAGAGAGATAAGTTGGTTAATCATTGAGTAAAACTCCGCCGCGTACAATGATATGTTCGCCGTTTGACAGGCCGGACAGAATGCTGACTTGCTCGTTATCTTCCTTGCCCAATTCGACGGTACGGCGTACAAACGTCCATGGTGCGACCTCAATAAATACGGTAGTGTTATCGTTGTTCATCAATAATGCTGAGGTTGGTATGCTGATTTTACTGGTTTGAGCAATTGCTAATGTGACATTGGCAAACATGTTTGGTTTAAATTTTCCATCGGTATTGGTGAAGCTGATTCGTGCTTTGTTGCGCCGTGTATCCGGTTCAATAATGGCACTTAAAAAGTCAATTTTCCCTTGGAAATGCTGCCCAGAATAGGCGGATAGAGTCACGTCAGCAGCTTGACCCCTGTGGATGGTGGCGATTAACTCTTCTGGTACATTTGCCGTGATCCACACATTATCCAAATTGGAAATAGTCATGATGCTGGCGGTGGCATCATTGATGTAAGCGCCCGCGCCGATATTAAGTGCTGTTACCGTACCGGATTGTGGTGTGGTGACATTAAGCAGGTGATTATTTTCATCGGCGATCGTGTGAATTCCCAGTGTTTTTAGGCGTTCTCCGGCACGATTGGATTCAGCTTTTGCTTGGGTTACATTGCTCTCGGCTTGTTCTAGATCTTTAGTGGCATTTGCCCCCGCGCTATTGACACCACGTGCCCGTTCCAGTGCGTGTAGAGCGAGGGATTGTGCATCGCGTGCTTTATCCGCATCGGCAAATGCTTGGGCTAAATCGGGGGAGCTAATACTGGCTACTACCTGGCCCGCAGTTACTTTGTCGCCGAGTTTTACTTTCAGGGAAATAATTCGTCCGGTGAGTGGGGGCAAAATTGAAACAGTGCGAGAGGGATCTGCTTCGACAATACCAGGAAGTTCAATAGTATGAATGGGCGCAGCAGGTTTGATTGATTCGATCACCAGACGTTGTCGTAGTGGTGATTTTTCTGGAATGAATAAATGATCGGCTTGCCGTACCATCATCGGGGTATCTGCATCGCTATCCGGTTTTTTTATCGCTTCTGAGCGTGATATAAAAAAATATGCCAATAACAGCGTACTGATAATGACGATGGCGGCAATCACAATGAGATAATTTTTTCGTGGCTCAGGCAACACGCTGTTGCTGGGTGATTGGGCATTGTCGGTCATAGTGATGCTCTCATTGTGCTAATTAGGATCATTCTTGTCATATATAAATGAGGCGAATTGAGGGGGCGATGAATGGCGTGACGAAGTTGTAAGATGCAGTTCGGTTACGCGATTTCGTTGCGAGATTCCATTGATTTGCTATTCACGTTAATTATTGCAAAACTAACTGACAAGCGCATGACACGATTCTGACAATATGCTGACACTGCATTCCTATACTGACGGTGTTAGCGTATTAATTTTAAGAAAATAATTGGTGCATGATAATATGACTTGGAATGAACAACAACTGATGGGGCCTGAGTATGTTTGAAAAAAAAATAAGTTCGAAAGCACAACTGCAGCTCAAGTTGGCAGCGTTGCCCAAGCCGGTGGTGTTAACCAATGGCGTATTTGATATCTTGCACCGTGGTCATGTTACCTATCTAGCCGAGGCGCGTGCGCTTGGTGCCTCGTTGGTTGTGGCATTGAATACAGATGCATCAGTACGACGTTTGGGCAAGGGGGACGACCGTCCAATTAATACCTGTGCAGATCGGCTGGCAGTCGTTGCAGCACTTGAATCAGTGAGTCTGGTGATTGATTTTGATGAGGATACGGCAGTAGAGGTGGTCAAGGCAGTGCATCCGGATATTTATGTCAAAGGTGGAGACTATCAAATGGATGCAATTCCTGAAGGGCAGGCCGTACTTGCTTATGGCGGTAGAGTAGAGGCGATACCGTTCTTACATGACCGATCAACCAGTAAATTGTTAGCCAAGGTTCGTCGTTAGATGCGTGGTTAGCTGTGCAGTTAGCGATGTACTTGCCGCATCGTCAGCGTTGCCCTGAAAATAGAAATCAGGGCAACGCGTTTGTTTCAGTTATTTGCTAGTTGCGCTAGGTGTTGTTTCTTCATTTTGTACGATTACCTTTACTTGAATTTTTCCGGCTTTTTCAAACGTGAGATCCAAGGGAAAGGTGTCGCCGGGTTTTAATGCTTGCTTTAACCCGGTAAGCATAACGTGGTAGCCTCCGCCAGGATTCATGCTGACGGTGTCGCCACTAGGGATAGTGATGGAGTTGGTGCTGCGCATTCTCATGATGTCCGCAACAATTTCCATTGAGTGCATTTCTGTGGTGGCGGCAATATTGGTCGCAACATGGGTAAGTTTATCATTGCTGTCGCCGCGGTTGTGAAGCGTTAGATAGACAGCGCCTGAGGTTTGCCCCGGCACAGTGGGATGCGCAAAAGGATGAATGATGACTATTTTGCCGGCATTGTAATCATGTGCTTGTGCATTCAGCATGAAAAACGCCATGAATGACAGCAGTAGTGCAGCTAGTACGGCTATTTTAGTGTGTATGATTTTCATCGTAAATTTCTATATAGAAGATTATAAAATAATAAAATAATAAAATAATTCATCTGTAATTCATCTGCTTATGCCCCGCCCAGAAATCCATTTTGGCGCCAAGCTTCGAACACTACGACTGCGACAGTATTAGATAAGTTCAAACTGCGATTATTCGGTTGCATTGGCAGTCGTATGCGTTGGTTTTCAGGAAATCCATTGCGTAGCGCTGGATCCAACCCTTTGGTTTCGGAGCCAAACACAAAGAAATCCCCCGGTTGAAAACGGGCATCGGCAAATACGCCCGAGCCATGCGTTGTTAATGCAAACATGCGTTGCGGGTCTGGTTGCATTTTTTCTAAGAAGGCAGTCCAGTTTGGGTGTACCAGCATAGTGGCATATTCGTGATAATCTAGTCCGGCACGCTTGAGTTTGCTGTCTTCAAGCGGAAAGCCAAGCGGTTCAATCAGGTGTAGTTGTGCTCCGGTGTTAGCGCACAATCGAATGATGTTGCCGGTGTTTGGTGGTATTTCGGGTTCTACCAGGACAACGTGAAACAAAATAAACTCCATCGGGTGTAGTGGTGGGACGCGGTAGTTAATTTAGTGCGGCGGGGTTCGGGCAAACACCAAATTGGTTATTTTTGCTGCACCTTGTCGCTTTAAATACACCGCAATTTCATGCAGGGTGGCGCCGGTGGTAATGACATCATCCACTACGCCAATGTGCTGTCCCGCTATTTTATCCGTATAGCCGGCATTTAGGGTAAATGCCTTGTGCAAATTATGACGTCGCTGGGATGGATGTAGCAGTGCCTGTGCTTGCGTATGGCGGTTGCGGTAAAGTAAATGCGGGTAGAGTGGGATAGAGAGTGCTTTGGCAAGTGGTTTGGCAATTTCGAGGGATTGGTTAAAGCCTCGTTCGGATAAGCGTTGCTGACTTAAGGGAACAGAAATCAATAAATCAGGCAAGTGCGCTGCGTCGACTAATTCATCGGTGCTGATGGTAGCTTGCACCATGAGTTCAGCGATAGCAGAGGCGATGCTCAGGCGACGACCAAATTTTAACGCTAATATTAATTGATCAATCGGCGGGATGTAATCGCACACAACGAATGTGGCGTCAAATCCTGGTGGATTTTTTAGGCAAATACCACAACATGGTACCGGTGATGTTGATGCTATAGCGTGCTGGTATGGTCTGGCACAACAAGGACAACGCCTGATTGTTTGCGAAAAATACGCTAATTTACACGCGTTACACAGGACATTGACTGCGTCACCACCACAGAGCAAGCACGTCGAGGGTAGGCAATGCGAACAGGACTGGCTAATCCAGCGTTTAGCGTGTTGTGTCAGCGTAAAAAATAGGCTCATGGGTAACGAAGCCGGAAGGCTGGAAATGAGGCAGGTGCCAGTGAACTCGGGGATGATAATCTGGATGTTCTTAGCATAGAGGGCAGTCAGCGTGTAAACTGTGTGATTATTTTCTTGTCTGTGATATCAATATATGAAGAGTGCTCCAATTCTGTTATCTGCTGTGCGACAATTTTTTTCACGACCTGCGCGTTTGAATGCGGCTAGTTTTATCTTTCGCGAAATCTCAAAGCGAATGATAGAACGTTTGGAATTGGTTCGACTTGATCCGGAACAGGTAGTGGATGCCGGTTGTGGTGATGGGAGTGATGTTGCATTATTGCAATGTAAATTTCCTAAAGCACAAGTAATTGGTGTCGATGGTTCCGTCGCCATGCTGCAGCATGCATTGCGTAGAGGTGTTTCGGCTGTCACCACAGAGTCGGGATTGGTGAGGGCAAAACGCTTACTTGATAAATGGTGGCCAAGTGCGGCAAAGGTAGAGAATAATCGTTTGGTGTGTGCTGATTTTTCTAACTTACCATTTGGGGCCCAACATGCCAACGTGCTGTGGTCTAATCTGGCTTTGCATTGGCATCCGCAGCCAGATGTGGTGTTTGCGGAATGGCGTCGCGTGTTAAAAGTCGATGGACTCCTCATGTTTTCTTGCTTTGGTCCGGATACCTTGAAAGAAATTCGCTTGGCGTTTCAGGATGTGGATCAGGCTCCTCATACCCTCCCTTTTGTAGATATGCATGATTTTGGCGATATGTTGACGCAGGCTGGGTTTGCGACGCCGGTGATGGATATGGAAGTAATTACCTTGACGTATACAACGGTGGCGCAATTGATTGCGGAAGTGCGTGCGCTCGGTGGCAATCCCTTAGCTAATCGACGTCAAGGCTTGATGGGGCGGTCAGCATGGAAAAAGATGTGTGACAATCTGGAAAAACAGCGGCAACCAGATGGAAGGATTGCCCTCACACTAGAAATTATTTATGGGCATGCATTTAAGCCGCAAGCTAAACGGACTGCAGATGGTGAAAGTATCATCAAATTTCATTCCTCTAAAAAATGAGCACGAAATAAATGAGCGCTAAATAAATGCGTACTAAATCGGTTGTCATTCTCACTTTATTGGTAAAAAGTAAAAATAACTAAGCCATAAATTCAATAATTACTACATTGTTTGTGATAAATCAGTGCTTAAATGTCCGCATAATGCTTGATAACAGGTGCGTTTCCGACATATACTCAAAAAGTAAAGCAGACGATTGTAGACATTTTACTTATAAAATGATAAAAATTCTAATAAGTTTTTGGGGGGGGAGCATGATCCATGTGAAGCGATTGCATTCATTCATTCCTGCTGCATTGCCTGCGACATTGCTGGCCACGGTTGTGCCGACATGGGCGGCTGTGGTGGATAGCAAAGGTGGTCCGGCAATACGTGAAATGAATTTGCAAACACCAGTGACGCAAATTGCACAACAAATATATTCCATACACAATTTGATGATGGGTATTTGCCTTGGGATTTTTATCGTGGTGTTTGGGGTGATGTTTTATTCCATCATTAAACATCGAAAATCATTAGGGCATAAACCAGCGACATTTCATGAAAGTACGACAGTGGAAATCGCATGGACTGTCGTTCCTTTTATCATCGTGATTGCGATGGCCTTACCTGCGACCAAAACAGTGGTGGCGATGAAGGACACATCTAACGCTGATATCACCATTAAAGCCACAGGGATGCAATGGAAATGGGGATACGACTACTTAAAAGGAGAGGGTGAAGGAATATCTTTCTTTTCCAATCTGGCCACACCACGCAGTCAAATCGGCTCGCCCGGTGTAGCGCCAACTGAGCCCCGCGGCGAAAATTATTTGCTTGAAGTCGATAATGAAGTCGTCGTGCCAGTAAATAAAAAAATCCGTTTGATTACAACCGCCAATGATGTGATTCACTCTTGGACTATTCCTGCTTTTGGGGTCAAGCAGGATGCCATTCCTGGGTATGTACGAGATACGTGGTTTAAGGTAGATAAAATCGGTAAATACCGTGGGCAGTGCGTTGAATTATGCGGTAAAGAACATGCCTTTATGCCGGTTGTGGTCAATGTGGTGAGTGCCGCTGATTACACCGCATGGGTGGATGCTAAGAAAAAAGAAATGGCGGCGTTAGCCGATGATCCAGCGAAAGTCTGGACGATTGACGAACTAAAAACCCGTGGTGGTAAGGTGTTTGCAACCAATTGTGCGGTCTGTCATCAAGCGACCGGAAAAGGTGTTCCCGGTGCATACCCAGCACTGGATGGATCGGCACTGGTGGCAGGTCCCAAACAGGTGCAGATTCATTTAGTGTTGAATGGAAAAAATGTGATGCCATCGTGGAAATCCATATTGTCCGATACCGATATCGCTGCCGTTATTACCTATACGCGTAATAGCTGGTCAAATAAATCACAAGAAAATATTGTTCAACCAGCGGAAGTTCTGGCTGCGCGAAAATAAATAACAGGAGATTGATAATGAGTATCACTGCAATCGATCACGCTCATGACCACGACGGCAATATTACCCATGACCATGGTCATCCCCATGGGTTTCGTCGCTGGTTGTTCGCCACTAACCATAAAGATATTGGTACTCTGTATTTGATTTTTGCGTTGACGATGTTGCTGACCGGTGGTGTATTCGCGTTATTGATACGGGCCGAGTTATTTCAGCCGGGGCTACAGTTGATGCAGCCTGAATTTTTTAACCAGTTGACCACGATGCATGGTCTGGTTATGGTGTTTGGTGCGATTATGCCCGCCTTTGTCGGATTTGCAAACTGGATGATTCCGCTTCAGATTGGTGCTTCTGATATGGCATTTGCACGGATGAATAATTTTTCATTCTGGTTGATGCCACCTGCTGCTTTTTTGTTGATGGCTTCTTTTTGGGTTCCAGGTGGTGCGCCTGCTGCAGGTTGGACCATGTATGCTCCCTTGTCGACCCAAATGGGGCCGGGAATGGATATGGCGATTTTTGCTATCCATATCATGGGAGCATCGTCGATTATGGGCGCCATCAATATTATCACCACGATTCTGAATATGCGTGCTCCTGGGATGACGTTGATGAAAATGCCGATGTTTTGTTGGACTTGGCTAATTACCGCATACCTGTTGATCGCGGTGATGCCTGTGTTGGCTGGGGCAATGACCATGACACTGACAGATCGTCATTTTGGCACGTCGTTCTTTAACGCGGCAGGCGGTGGTGATCCAATCATGTATCAACATATTTTCTGGTTTTTTGGTCATCCAGAAGTCTACATTATGATTTTGCCGGCCTTTGGCATCATTTCCCAAATCATTCCGGCGTTCGCACGTAAACCGCTGTTTGGCTATGCGTCGATGGTCTATGCAACTGCATCGATTGCGATCTTATCGTTCATCGTGTGGGCGCATCACATGTTTACTACCGGGATGCCGGTGACAGCGCAATTATTTTTTATGTATGCGACGATGTTGATCTCGGTACCGACAGGGGTGAAAGTATTTAACTGGATTGCGACGATGTGGCGTGGTTCGATGACCTTTGAGACCCCAATGCTGTTTGCTGTTGGTTTCATTTTTGTATTTACCATTGGTGGTTTTACTGGGCTAATTTTGGCGGTGACCCCAATCGATATTCAAATGCAAGATACATATTATGTGGTGGCGCATTTCCATTATGTGTTGGTGGCTGGATCGCTATTTGCTCTATTTGCCGGTTTTTATTACTGGAGTCCCAAATGGACTGGATTTATGTATAACGAGACACGCGGAAAAATCCATTTCTGGAACTCGCTGTTTTGGTTTAACGTGACCTTTTTTCCTATGCATTTTTTGGGACTGGCTGGGATGCCGCGTCGTTACGCTGATTATCCGGCGCAATTCACTGATTTTAATATGCTAGCGACTGTCGGTGCTTTTGGTTTTGGTCTGACACAAGTCTACTTTATTTTATTTGTTGTCTTGCCTGCGTATCGTGGCGGGTTGCCAGCACCAGCCAAGCCGTGGGAAGGTGCGGAAGGATTGGAATGGACAGTGCCAAGTCCGGCCCCATTTCATACTTTTGCAACACCACCAGTGGTGGAGTAACGCACCATGCCCTCCCGGTTTTTGGGTACTCACAATGGGATATAAAAAATGTCAGATAAAAAATCGCAAAATAAGCAAACAGGCTTAATTTTGGCATCGGTAGCAGTAGTATTTTTCTTCGGTATTTTTGTTAAACAAATCTGGTTTCGTTGATCCGATATGCAAAAATCCAAAGCACAATGCTTAATCGCGCGTTTGAACAGGGTCATATTGAATAAATTGCTGTTTATTGCTGTGATGATGTTTGGCTTTGGTTATGCTTTGGTGCCGGTATACAAAAAGATTTGTGAATTAACTGCAGTAAATATTTTAACGGTCAAAGACGATAAGGCAGTCTTGCCGGCCAATTCACAAATTGATCAGTCGCGGGTGATTACAGTTGAATTTGATGCAAATTCACGTGGTCCTTGGCGTTTTAGGCCCGTAGTGAGTAGTTTGCAGGTTCATCCGGGTGAAATGGCGCAGGTGATATACGAAGTGGTGAACACCCAGTCACGCAAGATGAATGCGCAGGCAATACCGAGTTATGCGCCGCAACAGGCAACGCCATTTTTTATGAAAGTAGAATGTTTTTGCTTTAAACAGCAGACATTATTACCAAATGAAGCAAGGCAAATGCCTGTCGTGTTTTATATTGACCCCAAGTTGCCTAGAAATGTAAAAGTCATCACTTTGTCTTATACGTTTTTTGAAGTAGGTGGAAATCAATCCATCAAAGCCGCAACGTAAAAATTAGTAATATAGCCGTATCCGATGCCGCTATGTTGATAGTAATGTGCTTAGGTGTTGATGTTCGGGGGGGAATGATGCAGGACTTAAAGCAGGCAACGCAGCGCAAGCTCTCATTTTGGGCGACACTAAAGGTAGTCGCATGTTCTTTTTTTGGTGTGCGCAAACGTAGTGGTTACGAGCAAGATGCTGCTAAATTGAATCCGGTGCATGTCATTATCGCAGGCATTTTGGGCGCAATTGTGTTCATTACTATACTGATTCTGATTGTAAAGACGGTCGTGAGTCAATCGCTGCATTGATCAAAAAACTGACTCGGGTTTGAAACCCCGGCCTTCAGGCCGGTTAGCGACGTAGGAGCAGACACGATGGGAGGGGATGCAAACCCCTTCCAGAGGGCTTTTCCAGCGCCACGTGTGGCGCTCTATTTAATTGTTTCAGGAGATAGAAATGAGTACAGGACGCGCGCGCGCACCATATTATTTTGTACCAGGACCATCACAGTGGCCGATATGCGCAGGAGCTGGGCTGTTGGTGACTATGTTGGGTGCCGCTGCTTGGGTCAATGATCTTGCCTGGGGTATGTACATTAATTTTATCGGCATTGCTCTGACGCTAGTGGTGTTGTATAACTGGTTTGGTGATTCCATTGCAGAGTCGGAAAATGGGCAATACAGCGAGCGTGTGGATGTATCCTATCGTTGGAGCATGAGTTGGTTTATCTTTTCGGAAGTGATGTTTTTTGCGGCATTTTTCGGCGCATTATTTTATGCGCGAACTATTTCTATGCCTTGGTTGGGCGATTTGGATCACAAGTTGTTATGGCCTGATTTCGTTGCTCACTGGGGTAATAGTGGTCCTGCTGGCACGATTGCTGAATTTAAAACCATGGGGCCGTTTCCAATCCCTACGATCAATACGGCATTGCTGCTGACTTCGGGGGTAACATTGACGATAGCGCATCATGCGTTGCTTGCCGGGAAACGTGCCAAAACCTCATTATTTTTATTCGCAACGATTGTGTTAGGTGTGGCATTTATCGGGTTTCAGGCAGTTGAATATATGCATGCGTACTCTGAATTCCATTTAAAGTTGAGTTCTGGTATTTATGGATCGACCTTCTTTATGTTGACAGGTTTTCATGGGTTTCATGTGACTATGGGGGCGATCATGTTATCTGTGGTGCTATACCGTCACATGAAAGGCCACTTTACCCCGACGCATCATTTTGCTTTTGAGGGAGCGGCGTGGTATTGGCATTTTGTTGATGTGGTGTGGTTAGGCCTATACGTGGTGGTATATTGGCTGTAGTCAACCGTTTGTGTAGGCCGTTTGCGTACACTGTCGGAGTGCATTAAAAGCCGCACTTTTGGGTGCGGTTTTTTTACAATGGCGCGGAACGAATGCCAGTTGCTTGTATTAAACCAAAGTGATTGGCAACCAGTAGCAAAATAAATAGGGCAACAGAAAATCCTACGCGGAATGCTAATGCCCTGACAGTACGATGGCTTTGTCCTTTATCCTTCATTAAATAAATCAGTGCAGAGCCAAGGCTGCCAATAATCAGAATGAAGGCGATGGCGATGATAATTTTCATGACAAATGAGGGCGCTAATACGCCTAAAAAATTAGGATGCACTATTGTAATGTACCATTTTCGTTTCAGGCTAATTCCCTTCATTACCATGCTGCTGTTAGTTGCGCTTGGCGTGTCGCTGGCGAATTGGCAAACCCGACGTGCTATTGAAAAAGAGCAGATCGAAGCGCGCTTACGCCAGTTTGAACAATTGCCGGCGGTACCATTGCCGAGCCATGTTGATATTAATCTTATGGAATTTCAGCGCGTGACTCTTGACGGTGAGTTCGTGCGTAATTGGCCGATTTATTTGGATAACCGACCAATTCAAGGTGCGGCAGGTTTGTATGTATTAATGCCGTTTAAATTGGCATCAAAACCGTCGCGTGTCATTATGATAATGCGTGGTTGGTTACCTCGCAACGCAGTAAGTAGGACGATAATTAAAGACTACCGTACTCCTGCTGGGATTATTCGGATTGAGGGAATTTTACGGGCGAATAGTGGTCATATTCTGCAATTGGGAACCAGTGCGCCACTGAGGCCGGGATCGTTGCAGCAAAATGTAGATTTGGATGAATTTTCGCGTGTCAGTGGTTTATCCGTGGCACCATTTGTGTTTGAACAGACAGCGACGCGAATGGGGTGGGAGGATGGTTTGGTTCGTGATTGGCCGCGTGCGTCAATGGGGTCTGAGCGTCATCGGGGTTATGCCTTTCAGTGGCTGGCATTAGCGGGTATGGCTTTATTCTTTTTTATTGTGACGGGGTTCAAGCGTGGAAAAAAATCAGCAACAACTGCGTGAAAGCGGTCGTTGGAAATTATTTTTAGTGCTTGCTATTTGTGCAGCGCCATTAGTATTTTCTTACATTACGTATTACGTCATTAAGCCAACTGGGCGTACTAATTATGGCACCATACTGGATCCGCGACTTTATCCGATTCCAGCACTTGCTACCGGTCAAGTAACGGATGCTCCGAAAGCCGCATCCGAGGTCTCGTCACTGGCACATCCAGTTCCCCCAGCGTCACTACTCACCTATAAGGGTAAATGGATTATGCTCCAGGTGAGCAGCTCTGCTTGTCAGGCGGCATGCCAAACTAGCTTGATCAATATGCGTCAGTTGCGCCTAGCACAAGGTAAGGATATGGATAGGCTGGAGCGGGTCTGGCTGGTGCCAGATCAGCAAGCGATGGAAACGCTGCTTCTGCGTGAATTTGATGGTGTTCATGTGATTCGGGTTGACCCTAAAAAAGTGGCTGCTTGGCTACCGGTAGAACCGGGAACCGCGATGGAAGATCGCTTGTATCTGATCGATCCACTGGGTAATTTAATGATGCGTTATACCGTCGATGCTGACCCGAATAAAATTAAAAAAGATCTCATTAAATTATTGAATGCCTCCAGTATCGGCTAGGCTAAATTATTACCGACTCACGATTGACGAAGACTCACATGTTATTTCAACACACTTTCCTGCAACTCGGACTTCAGTTGGCTCTGACGGCGCTGATGATCGCCGTTGTGCCCTTGTTACTGGTATGGATCTCTAGCGATCGGAACAAATACCGAAAACTGGTGTTGGTCACCTTATTTTTGACCTTGGATTTGATTATGTTTGGCGCTTTTACGCGTCTAACGGATTCTGGTCTAGGGTGTCCTGACTGGCCGGGGTGTTACGGTGCTGCGAATCCATTGGTATCGCATGCGGCAATTTCTGCTGCGCAGCTTGCTATGCCGAACGGACCTGTGACTCACACTAAGGCATGGATTGAAATGGTGCATCGCTATTTGGCCATGACGGTGGGGGTGTTGATCGTGGTGCAGATGTTGGTAGCGTGGATCAAGCGTAAACAATTTCAGGTGGCTCCGTGGTATGCCACTGCCTTATTTTTATGTGTGTGTGTCCAAGGTGCGTTTGGGATGTGGACGGTCACTTTGAAGTTGCAGCCACTCATAGTGACCATTCATTTATTGCTGGCGATGTTGCTATTGGCGATGCTGGCATGGTTGTATGCTAGTTTGCACGCATCACTAGCGTGGCACAGTCAGGCGCAGGCAGACAGCGCTGGGATGTTGGCACTTCGTCCGCTTGCCCGTTTTGCTTTGTTGTTGCTGCTGTTACAGATCGCGTTGGGTGGGTGGGTAAGTACGAACTACGCTGTGTTGGCGTGTACCGATTATCCATTATGCCAAGGGGCGGTGATACCGAGTATGGATTTTTCACACGGATTTACCCTCTGGCGTCAATTAGGTAAAACCAGCGGTGGGGATTATTTACCCTTCGCTGCATTAACCGCAATTCATTGGGTGCACCGTAATTTTGCGTTGTTGGTGTTTGCTTGTGCTGGCTATCTGGGTTGGCGTGCGCGGCGCATCTGCGGACTGACAAAACTCGCTAATGGATTACTGCTTTTATTAGTGCTGCAGCTCTGTACGGGGCTTACCACAATCTTTTTTTCATGGCCATTAGCTATTGCGGTATTACATAATGGTGGTGCAGCCGTACTCCTGATTGTGCTGACCATGGTAAACTACCGGGTTGGCATGCAGTACAAGGCAGCCTCATCGCCAGATTAACATAAGGAATATATGAGCACTTTGCTAGCTCAACCGAGTCGTATTTCACAATACCTTGCGCTAACTAAACCGCGCGTTACGCAGCTTGCCGTATTTTGTGCTGTCATTGGCATGTTTTTAGCGACCCCAGGATTGCCGGATTGGCATTTGGTTGTTGCAGCGGCTGCCGGAATTTGGCTATTGGCGGGCGCAGCGTTTGCGATCAATTGTTTGGTTGAAATTGAAATTGATGCGCGTATGGCGCGCACCGCGCGTCGTGCGTCGGCGCAGGGTGAAATCTCTGTGCAGCAAATTCTCTTGTTCTCTGCCGTGATTGGCGGTGCCGGTATGTGGATCTTGTATTTTTTGGTAAATCCGTTGACTATGTGGCTGACCTTTGCGACATTCATTGGTTATGCCGTAATTTATACGATCATTTTAAAGCCTGCAACCCCGCAAAATATCGTGATTGGTGGCTTGTCCGGTGCGATGCCGCCAGCCTTGGGTTGGGCGGCCATTGCTAATGATGTACCGATGCAAGCTTGGTTGCTGGTATTGATTATTTTTGTCTGGACACCACCGCATTTTTGGGCGCTGGCGTTGTATCGTCGGGATGATTACGCTAAATCAGGTTTGCCGATGCTACCTATCACGCATGGGATGAAATTTACGCGCTTGCATATTTGGTTGTACACCATTGTGTTAGTTGCTACGACAACCTTACCGTTTGCGGTACGTATGAGTGGACTCATTTATTTGGTCAGTGCATTGATTTTGGGTGGATTATTTTTGTCTTATTCGTGGCAAATTTACCGAAACTATAGTGATATGTTGGCTAGAAAAACGTTTAAATTCTCGATTATTTATCTCTCTTTGTTATTCGCTGCATTACTGGTAGATCACTATTTACCCGTTTAAGCATTTTTTAAGATGATTGAAAAAAAACATGAAAATACGGATGCTGCTGCAGGCGTTGTTGTTGCCCTTGATCTTGTCCTTGGTCTTATCATTAAGTGCTTGCGAGTCAAAGACAAGGCCGGTGTTTGTGAATACGGATATTACCGGCATTGACTATGCTAAGGATTTTAGTTTGCCTGATTTTAATGGTAAGCAGCGTACCTTGGCTGATTTTAAGGGTAAGGCTGTATTTATGTTTTTTGGGTATACGCAGTGTCCTGACGTTTGTCCGACGACCATGGCGGAATTAGCTACTGTGATGAAACAGTTGGGGCCGTTGGCGGATCAGGTGCAGGTGCTGTTCGTGACACTGGATCCTGAGCGCGATACGAAACAAATTTTATCGCATTATGTGCCGGCCTTTGATTCACGTTTTTTAGGGTTGGTCGGTGATATGGCTGCTACCCAGAAAATAGCGAAAGATTTTAAAATATTTTATCAAAAAGTACCTGGTACGACTCCGGGTAGTTATTCGCTTGATCATAGCGCCGGCGCCTATGTGTTTGATAAAGAAGGACATGTTCGTTTGTTTGTCCGATTTAATCAAGGTAGTGAGCCGATAGTGCATGATCTAACATTGTTACTGAAATGAGACTGTGATGAATGTTGTAAATGTGGATGTAAACGCGGATATAAGCACAGATATAAGCACAGATGCGGTATGCACATTACACGGAACGGATGGTTCGGTTGTTCGTATTGCGCTGCATGGTGCCCATGTACTTTCTTGGATACCTGCAGGCGCGTCAGAGCATTTGTTTCTGAGTACTCGTTCTATTCATGCGCCTGGCGTCGCTATTCGTGGCGGAATACCCGTGATTTTCCCTCAATTTGCAGCACTTGGCACCTTACCAAAACATGGTTTTGCCCGTACTGCAATGTGGCAACAAGTAACCCCTTCCCCAGTAAGTGGCGTAGCTTTAGCACAGGATGTCGCGCTGTTTGAGATGCGTTCGACTGCGGCGACACTGGCGCTCTGGCCTCATGCATTTTTGGCGCAACTGCGTGTCATATTGTCGGCTAAAACGCTAGAGCTTGAATTGACGATTCATAATACCGATGACAAGCCATTTTTATTTACGGCTGCATTACATACCTATTTACGTGTTAGTCAGATTGCGGATGTGGGTGTGCAAGGTCTACGAGGAGTGTATTACCGTGATTCGGTGACTGCGACCTCGGGTTGCCTTGAAGTGGCTGATGTGCTTCGAATAAAAGGTGAAGTCGACCGGATTTATCAGCAGGCCCCCGCGCTTTTGGAAGTGGATGACACCACTCGTCGTATCAGGATTGAGCATCAGGGGTTTGTTGATGCGGTAGTATGGAATCCTGGAGAAGAAGGTGGCGCGAAAATGGCCGATATGGAGGAGTGCGGTTACGCACATATGCTCTGTGTTGAAGGAGGGGTAATCGTTGATCCGATTTGGCTGCAACCGGGAGCGCAGTGGCGTGGTAGTCAGCGTTTGACCGCATTGACCGATCACGCCAGTTAGTCAACTATCTAGTTATCCGTCGTTGAGTTACTGCGATAACCGGCACGCAAGGCGCCCCAGTGCTTGCCTGCAATATAAATAGGAACGGACAGATCGTGCATAATTTCGCCGGTATCGCGTTTGTATGTTTGTAGTAGAAATGGCTTTATATTGCTTCCGCATCGCGTTCCGCAGCGATCACTAAACAAGCGTTTAGTACGATTATTCATCAGATCCGTTTCATAGTCACCGGTGAGTGGTTGCGAAAATTTATTATTATGTGTTGGGAAATAGCCATTATTATCCACAGCACCAGCGTAGATCAGATGAGGCATGGTTTCGAGTAATTTTTCTTGTAATTCTGGCAGTACCTGATCGGTATAGGTATCGAAACGGCTGGATAGTTTTTGTGGATTGGTATTTGGAATTGGACGGTAATTGCGGTCAAATAAATCTTGTTCGGATATTTGTCCGCGTGCGATTGACTCTGTAAATAAGCGTTCTATGGCTTTTGCTGTTCGGGTTACGGCTTCAATGTTATCGTCATGTGATGAGCTTGCATTGGCTGCAATAATTGTCTCGAATAAGGTTTCCCCCCGTTCGGTCAGAGCCATGGCTGAGCGCGCAGCCAACGGCAATTCGGATTCAGTCACCAGCATACCATCACGGATGCTGGCGATGGCATCAGCTATTTGCTGCGTGGTATCGACATGTTTACGTGAAACAGTCGCAATCTGTCCAATGTCACTTTGGGATTTTTCGGCACTTTGTTCAATCCCAGATAATATCGTGTGCACCAACCCCACATTTGCCACTGCGTCGGTGACGCGCGCAGTCAGTGTTTTCATGCTCTCAGCAACATATTCTGCCTGATCGTTAATTTGACTGATCATGGAGCGAATGTCGCTGGTAGCTGATTTGGTGCGTTGTGCGAGTTGCCGGACTTCGCCTGCGACTACGGCAAAGCCACGTCCATGTTCACCTGCACGTGCGGCTTCAATGGCAGCATTTAAGGCTAAGAGATTGGTTTGTTCGGAAATTTGATTGATTACTTCCGTAATGGTATTGATCTGATTCGATTTTTTTTGTAAAACAATCATCATTTCGAGTGCAGCCTGAGCTTCTGAATTCGCAATGCTAATCTGTTTTAGACCAAGATTAACTTCGGCCCGACCTTTAACACTTTGGTTGCGTACTTCGGCTGCTACTTTTGCTGCCTGCTCAGCATTGCTTGCGATTTTTGATGTCATGGTCGCGTTGAATTCAGAGCTAATTGCGATTTCTTTTGTTGTTGATATGTCTTTATCAATATTTTTTTTGATGCAGTCCACAAAATAGGATGTCTCGGCTGAACCGATCATGATGTGATCTAATTCACTGCTAATGATGCTGGCTAGTTTGTTTTGATCATTTGCTAACGTCGTTGTTTTGCTTGATAGTGCATAGCCCAAGACTAGTAATCCACCGGTGCTGGCAATGATGGACAGCCATACTGGTCCGATACTGTCGTTGCTTATGAATTCAAGTAGTGTCGCTATGACTGCGCTGATCACCAAGGCTACAAGGCCAAAAATAAGGGCGATGTGTCGTTTCTGTTTCATTGAAACCTCTTTTTAGGGTAGTAGAATGCAGAGTGTGTGAGATCTCCGTTCTAATCCTTTTTTATACTATGTTGGTTGTCTCGACATGCTGTAGTGCGCGTAAGGTCGAATTGCAGCATTCTTATTTTCGACGCTATTAGGACGGCTTCTACTTAAGCTATGTTGTTATTTGATAAATATTTTATTGGCGCAATAATCATGATGTTAGCACCAACTTATACAGTATTAGGAATATATATTTACATTCGCGCTGGATATTTTTTTATTTTTGTCAGTTTTGCGTCAGAAATTCATGGATGATTGATATTTTTTTGTGGCGAGGTTTACGCTTAGGCAGATAGCAAGCTGATTGTCGGGATAGCTGATTCTGCTGCTATAAGAGGGGAGAGAAGATGGGCGGAAAAGCAAAAGCAAACGACCAGATCGTGTTGTATAGCGATCTGGTCGTTATAGTCAATAATAGTAGTTGCAGCAGTTAGTTTCAATTCATTAAAATAATTAAATGATAATAATTGATTGGCCTGCTAATTAGGCAAACGCAGCCAGACTACCTTTCATTTTTTTTAGTGCTGCACTTTCAATTTGACGAATGCGTTCAGCAGAAACACTAAATTCTGCCGCTAACTCATGTAATGTCGCTCCACTACCGTCATCGTTTGCTAACCAGCGTGCTTCAATAATTCGGCGTGAGCGTTCATCCAGTTTTTCCAGTGCAGTGCTTAAACCGGTGGTTTGTAAACGGTCATAGTGCTGAGCTTCAAGTACTTTTCCTGGTTCGGTGCTATCGCTGGATAAATAGGCGATCGGAGAGAATTTTTCATCGTCATCATCGGATGGTCCATCTAATGCAATGTCGCGTCCAGATAAGCGCGTTTCCATCTCAATGACTTCTTCTCGCTTTACATTCAGCGTTTTGGCTAAAGCATCGATCTGACTTTGGGACATGCTGTCCAGACCTTCTTTGTGGCTACGTAAGTTAAAAAATAATTTGCGCTGTGCCTTGGTTGTCGCCACTTTCACTAAACGCCAATTTTTTAAAATATATTCATGCATTTCAGCTTTAATCCAGTGCATGGCATACGATACCAATCGTACCCCTTGATCTGGGTCAAAACGTTTTACGGCTTTCATTAGTCCAATATTGCCTTCTTGGATTAAGTCAGCGTGTGGCAAGCCATAGCCCAAATAACCGCGTGCAATAGAGACGACTAGGCGCAAGTGAGACATGACCATTTGTTGGGCTGCAGAAAGGTCATTTTTATCACGTAAATCCGTGGCCAGTCGGATCTCTTCTTCATGCGTGAGCATAGGGAGACGATTTACAGCAGAAATGTAAGCATCAAGATTGCCCAAGCTACCAGAAAACCCCAACGCCAGCGCAGTGCTGTTTGAAGTTGGCGCTAAAGATGATGTTGTTGAATGAGTCATGTATTTCCCTTACGAGAACGATGTAAATTTTATTCGTTAGACAGTATATTAGCACTCTCTTGATATGAGTGCTAATGGAGTGTCTTTTTTAGTTGGATGACAGAGTGAAAATGCGTATTTTTTGATTAAAAATAAAAAATAGAGGTGTAGTTTTTAGCCGGTAGATAGTCAATAGATAAGGTTGGCGTTAGTTTAATTTGTTGACGTAATAGCGAACAGAAAGAAAGGCACCTATCCATCCCAAACAGCAACTGAGTACAAGTAGTATACAACTGAGTTGGACGTTTAAGGGGTGAATCTGAAATTCCGATGCGTATAAATTGGCAAATTCAGCGATGGCTTGGTTTAACGGGTGGAGTACTGCGGCAACTACGACTAAGGCGATTAATCCCGATGCAAGACCTGTGATAACGCCAGCGTAGTAGTAGGGGCGTTGGATGTAGTGATTAGTGGCACCCAATAGGCGAATGACAGCAAGCTCGGCTTGGTGTGACATGACTTGTAATCGTGTTGCATTAAATATCACGGTAATGACGACAATAGCGAGTGTTATTGCTAACAATGATAAGGTAAACTGCGCAAGTTGTAAAAGTGCAGATAGCCGTTTTATCCAAAGTGAGTCGATTTGTACATGGTCAATTTGTGGAATTTTTTCTAATTCGTTTGACAGTGTTTGAATTTTTTCTGGGGTGGTTTGAGCCCCATGTAATTGAAAGCGCTGCTCAAAGCTAATAATCACGGCATCTGGGAGTGGATTGTCACCTAAGGTCGATAAAATATCACTTAGTCCTGTGCTTTTTTGTAGTGCATATAACGCATCTTCACGCGGGACAAACACGATTTTGGCTGGAATCCCAGTGTTGTTGACAGTGCCGGTGATCGTCGTCAAGAGTGCCGTCGCCTCGGAGCGGCTGACTTCAGTTTTTAAAAATAAGCTTAACTCCGGCTCAATAGCCAATTGCCCGGAAATGGGGCGTACGTTTTCCAGCACGGTCAGCCCACCTATCGGTAAAGCAAGTGCTACCGCCACTACAATAATGTTAAAGAAGAAATTGCCAGGGGCGCTAAGAATTTGTTTTAGCGCGTCTGAACATGCTGCACTATGTTGTCGTAACAAATTTAGCATAACGTGGGCGGAATGAGAAAGGAAAAGGAAGGTCGACGTGATGGCGTTTTCATGCTGGTGTTGTCGCCTTCCATGATTGTCCTAGTTTTCCTTGGTTAATATAGATGACCCGAGTGGCACTATCGAGAAATTCTTCATCGTGGCTGGAAATAAGGCAAGTAACACCTGCAGTGTGAAATGCTTTCAATGCGTTGATCACTTGTCGTGCATTGTCACGATCGAGGTAGGCTGTTGGCTCATCCGCCAAAATAATTTGAGGTCGGTTGACAATGGCGCGTGCAATGGCTACGCGCTGTTGTTCTCCGCCTGATAATGCTAATGGATAGGCTTGCGTTCTATCACCTAATTGCATTTTATCTAGTGCCGCTTTGGCGCGTAGTGTGGCTTCTGCGTTGGTTGAACCTGTGATCAGCAAAGGCAGCATGACATTGGATAAGACGGTGCGATCCAAGAGTAAAGAATGTTCTTGTAAAATCAATCCCAAGTTGCGTCGAAGATAGGGCATGCCGGCAGCTGCTAATCCGGCTAAATCCTGACCGTTAACCAGCACTTTTCCGCTGCTGGGGCGTTCAATGCCGGCGATCATTTTGAGTAGCGTGGATTTTCCCGCGCCTGAAGGTCCAGCCAAAAAGACGAGCTCACCGCGACCGACTGAAAAAGAAACGTCAGTCAATGCGGATACGGCAGGCGGATAGTGTTTGCTGACCTGTTTAAATTCGATCATGGGTCGATCGTCATGTCAATGTAAAACACCATGGTAGCAGGTGTTGGCATTGTTTGGTTAATTGAGTAAGGCATCGACAAAATCATGGGCATTAAACGGTTGCAGATCATCTATTTTTTCGCCAACGCCAATGAAATAGACTGGGATAGGGCGGGTCTTGGCGATAGCTGCCAGTATGCCGCCTTTTGCTGTGCCGTCCAGTTTGGTGATAATCAATCCGGTTAAACCGAGTGCATCATCAAAGGCGTTGACTTGTGCCAATGCATTTTGCCCTGTGTTGCCATCAATGACGAGTAAGACTTGATGTGGTGCGCCCTCTAGTCCTTTGCCAACAACGCGTTTGATTTTTTTTAATTCTTCCATTAAATGTAATTGTGTCGGGAGTCTTCCTGCAGTGTCGACCATAACCACATTGATGTTTTTTGCTACGGCGGAGTGCACAGCATCAAAGGCAACTGCCGCTGGATCGCCCGATTCCTGCGCAATCACTGTTACATTATTTCGTTCGCCCCATACCGTTAATTGCTCACGTGCCGCGGCGCGGAAGGTATCGCCTGCAGCTAATAGTACCGATTGGTCGTGTGCTTGCAGATGCTTCGCAAGTTTTCCGATTGTCGTCGTCTTTCCTGCTCCATTGACACCAGCGATCATCATCACTAAAGGCTGATGCCGTCCTAGTTCTAATGGTTGTTGTAATGGGGTGAGCAGGTTGATTAACAGTGTTTTTAAAGCGGATTTGACTTGATCTGCTTGAGTCAGTTTATGTTGTTTTACCTGAATTTTTAATTGATTGAGTAAAAATTCAGTCGCATCCATGCCGGCATCCGCCATGATGAGTGCTGATTCGAGTTCATCATAGAGATCATCGTCGATTTTGGCGCCGACAAATAACATACTCAGATTGTTGGAGGTCTTGGATAGGCCTGCTTTTAAGCGGGATAGCCAAGAACGTTTTACTTCTGGGTCAGGTTGTTTCGTCTCAGCGGTTTGAATCGTGTTGGTAGGCGCTATTTCGGTAGGAGTCGTCACCATGGCAGGGACAACAGCAGGGACAATAGTTGGCGTCGTACTATCTTCTACGGAAGGTGCGATCACGGTTTGTACCGGATCAATCGGCTTAGGTTTTTTTTTGAAGAAACTGAACATGGGTTGTTGGTAGTCTGACAAACTAGAATGAACGTCATTTTAGCAGATAAGCCTTGCTTATAACGGCAGGGCTGATGCTAAATTGTGCAAGAAAAAGGGGGATGATGGTATTTTTGATTAAACATCATCTGTGATGGCTCATCGCATCAGCATGGGCTTAATTGTTAAATAATGTGACTTAATTGCCACATGGAATCTTAATTTGGTGTTAATGATTGGTTATTGTAGGTAAAAAGCAACATGTCATTAAACTGAAACTTTCCTGTCATTTCGTTGAAGTAATGGAACCTTAGGATACACCTTTCTTTTCTCGGAGTATCTCTAATGAAGCAGTTCAGTCTTAATCTGTGTACCCTCAGCGTGTTGCGTGCACTTTCTGTTATGTGCGTTGCCGTTCCTATGTTCGCCAATGCACAACAAGCTACCGATTTAGGTACTGTGGGTGCTACTGGATCTGCTGCTGCAAGTGCTACTCCGGTCGCATCTAAAGTGGCACCGGTACAGAGTTCTTTAGAGGCGCGTTCTGCACAATCCTCCGTGAGCGACGAATTTATTCGCAATTTTACGTCACCTGTGGCGGATTATAGCCAAGCAATTCAAATGACACCGGGGATATTCAGCTATAGCCCGAATGGTGTTGGCCTTGGCGATACCGCCAGTACCATGCGTGGTTTGGGCGATGGCAATAATGTGATCAGCTTTGATGGCGTGCCATTTAATGATACCAATGGTGTGAGTCATCACTCATGGGTATTTTTCCCATCCCAATTCATTGGCGGTGTTGATATTGATCGCAGCCCGGGTTCAGCAGCGACCATTGGTCAAGCCACTTACGGCGGTACGATTAATCTGTTGTCTCGTAAGTTGGATGGACAAGAACGCACTAGCGTCACTACATCGGATGGTACATGGAATACGACCATGTATGGTGTAGAACACGAAACTGGTCAGTTTGGTGTTGATGGTGCGTCGAATTTGCTGTTCAATGTCAATCAAATGACATCGGATGGATATCAAACATACAATGATCAATCGCGTGAATCGTTCTCACTGAAATACCAATATATTGTATCGCCAGATACAGTCATTACCGCATTTACGTCTTACCTTGATCTGAAAAACAATACGCCAAGCACGAAAGGCCCAACGCGCGCACAAGTTACCCAATTTGGCCCTAATTATTTGATGAGTGGTAACCCTACTCAAGCTAATTATTATGGTTATAATTTTTACAATGTCGCTACGAGTTTCCAGTATCTTGATGTAACTTCTAATTTGGGTGGTGGTTGGAAACTGGACGATAAAATATACAACTATGGTTACCATAACCTAGAAAACTACAATGGCACTAAAATGCCAACCAGTACTGCTGCGACTTTGGCAAATGAAACTGGTGTCGATAAGTTGAACTCGTATCACACTTCCGGCGGAATCTTCCGTTTGAGTAATGAGTCTGCTATGGGTACATTACGTACTGGTATCTGGATAGACTATGCGAATACGTACCGTTATCAATTTGCTGCTAATCCGCTGACTTGGATCCCTAATCCAACACCAAATTTTGATGAAACTTATCAGACAACAACATTGCAACCGTTTGTTGAGTATGAGTTTAATATCGGCGACAAGCTGAAAATTACTCCTGGTGTTAAATATGCATCGTACAAACAGAGTTTTGATCATCTGCAGGATAACGGTGGTGCTGTAGGTACCTTGGGTGGCGTATTAAATAAAACTACAGGTGCGATTGTTGGCGGCGCGTCCAGTGTCTCAAATTCGGTCACATACACCGATGTATTGCCATCATTGGATGCGCATTACATGATTCAGCCTAATTGGTCAGCTTATGCTCAATACGCTGCTGGTGATTTGATTCCTCCAACTTCGGTCTATGACGTTGCTGGTGCTGTTGTTAATGCGCCGCCAAAAGCGCAAAAATCCACTACGTATCAATTCGGCTCGGTGTGGAAATCAGACCGTTTTAATGTCGACGCTGATATCTACCATATTAAATTGGATTCGGCCTATTCATCGACAACAGATGCATTTGGTAATGCGATTTACTTCCTGAATGGTTCTGAAATTTCGCAAGGTTTGGAAACAGAAGGTACTTACGTTGTCGGTAGTGGTTTTAGTTTGTATGGTAACTACACCTACGGCACGACTAAGTACGACACTGGTATGTGGGTTGCTGGCGCACCAAAAGATACAGAAACACTGGGCGTATCATGGGCAGATCATGGTTGGGATACCGGTGCGTTTGTGAAACGTGTTGGCTTAACATATGGTGATAACGGTGCAACGCATCAAGCGTTCACAATTTCACCGGTTATCGTGACGAATTTGTTCGCTAACTACGTCATCAAAAATCCAATGAAATACACCAAGCAAGCCAAAATCCAGTTTGCTATCAATAACCTGTTTAATCAAAGTTCAATTACAGCGATTAAAGCCGGTTCATCAACTAGCTCAAGCGCAGCCCCATCGCAGTCAGATGTATTGACACTTTTGCCTGCACGTAGCATGTCGGTAACATTAACACTTGATTTTTAAGCCGTTAATGAGGTGTTGAGGACGCGGTAGTCTGGATGATACGCAGGGTTTGGTTAATTTCGGATCTATCTTCTGGGAGGAGTCATAGGACTCCTTCCTGTTTTATTTTAAATTGCTATTATGAATATTTCGCACTTAATTGAACTGGCTAACGGTTCTGGCGGTACCTTGTACTTTATGTTAGTACTGTTATTGATTGCATTAACGGTCAGCATTGAGCGTCTGCGTCATCTTTCTTTCATGCAGAGTGGTGGAGAACAAATTATTGTTATGCTGAAAAAAGAGCAGAGTCAAAGTCGCTTAGTGACCTTACCTGAAAAAATGCTTACGCTACCACATGCACGCTTGTTTGATGTGCTGAGCCATGAACCTGCCAATGTCAATCGCATCACCTTGGATGGTCATTTAGAAGAAGCCATTATGCATGAAGTGCCGGTGCTAGATCGTGCGTTATGGGTACTGGATACCGTCATTACCTTAGCTCCACTGTTGGGATTATTCGGTACTATTATTGGTATGTTCAACGCCTTTCATGTATTGGGTGATGCGCAAAATGGCGCAGCGCAAATTACTGGCGGGATTGCCGAGGCACTCATTGCGACCGCTTCTGGCTTGATGATCGCGATGATCGGTTTGGTATTTTTTAATACCTTGCATACACGGGTGCGTTTGGTGATTCATCAACTTGAAACCATTAAAATTATGCTCCTTAATCGACATGAAGACCAGCGACATGAAGACCAGCGACACGAGAATCAATCTAATCCGCATTTGATTGCACCGCTTCACACAATTCAATCAGCAGATCACGGCACAGTGTCTCTAGTTCGTCCACAGGCGAGGATGTAAGATGCGTTATCTCGAAGTGAAAAAAGCCCGTATTGAAATTATCCCGATGATCGATATTATGCTGTTTCTATTGGTGTTTTTCGCCATGATGACATTGCGTATGATCCCAACATCGGGACACGTGACCAAATTACCGACGAGTTCAACCGCCGTCACGATGCCTCCGCCAAAATTGCTAGTTGAAATAAGCAAGGATGGTACGCTCATGGTGGAAGATAAAACGATGACGCCGGCACAGTTAACCCAACTATTACGTGGGCGTGACAGTAGTAAAACGTCGGTGACCATTGCTGGGAATGATACTGCTTCATTACAGCAGGTCATGGGTGTTATCGATGCCATCAAGCTTGGTGGTGCAACTGAAATTGGTCTGTCTACCCGTACAGGTCAATAACCTGCGTATGCCTACTTTGATGAGATCTGAAATGAGTACGACCGCCTCTGGCGTTACTATAATGAAGGATGATCCACGTAAGCGTGGAATACAGGCCTTTGGGCTTGCTATTGTGATTGAAATGCTGTTATTAGTGGGAGGTGCAGCGATTTTTTCAGGTGTTGCGCAGCCCCAGCCAGCATTGTCCGAGCCAGTGCCAATTACCTTAACTGCCGATGTACCTTTGAAAGAAAAACCACTCGCGCCAAAACCAACATTACCACCTCCACCACAGCCTAAGGTGAAGCAAGTGGTCAAGCGGGTGGTGAAGCAGGTGCCGCCTGTACCAACGCCGCCGACGCCACCAACACAGCAAAGCGAGCCAGCGCCAACCCCAGTAGCGCCAGCAGCACAAACCGTGTCGACGCAACCAGCCCCTAAAGCACCAACGCCGCCACCTGAAGTGCCGCAATCGTCCAAGGGCGATCCGAATGCCGGATATGCTGCTAAAGTAAAAGCCGCGGTGGAAGCGGTTCATTCCTATCCTGCTGCTGCGGCTGCAATGCATTTTTCTGGACAAGCGCGGATTTGGATTAGTATTAAGGATGGTGAATTTATTGATGTTAAATTACTGCGTGGTTGTGGGGTCGGTATTTTTGATCGCGTAGCACTGGATGAAGCGCGTAGTGCACATTACCCCGCACCTCCAGCAGAATTGCACGGTCAGGTGTTGAACTACGAAGTAAATATTTCTTTAACAACAAATTAAACGTTCAAAAAAGGAAATGGATTCATGTTATACCTTATGAATGGATTAAAAAAAGCAGGGTTAATCGTCCTGGTATTGATGATTGACGCTGGCTTATTGGCGTCCTGTGGCATGATTAATCCGGTTGATCGGATTGCTCTTAACAAAGAAGTAGCTGCAGAAGCAATTTCGGCTGCGACCATGCCACTGAGTGTTTATGTTGTCATGGGAGAATCTGGTGTGCCGGTTGCTCGGGCGTTGACGAGCGCATCGCACTGTCCAATGATTCGTATGGATCATACCGAAGTCACGATGGAATTGCGTGCAAGGGCCCAAACACTGCCTTTGCGTACGACACGTTCAGCGCGAGACGATTCCAAGCCATCGGCATTTCCGCTGCTAACTTGTGAAAAAACAATCCTGCCGGGTACGACCAGTATCACGATACAAGGGCAGTCGTTGCCGGTTGTACCTAGCGTGATCAATCGTATTGTCGTCATAGGTGATACCGGATGCCGGATCAAGAAAAGTGATAATGCAGCGCAAGGATGTAATGATAAGTCGCAGTATCCATTTTCGACGGTGGCACAAGCTGCGGCAAACTGGAAGCCGGATTTGGTGGTGCACGTAGGTGATTATTTGTATCGTGAAAATAGCTGTCCAAAAGGAAATAAGGGATGTGAAGGTAGTCCATGGGGATATGGCTGGGATGCATGGAGTGCAGATTTCTTTAGTCCTGCCCAGCCATTGTTGCGCGCAGCGCCGTGGGTAATGGTGCGTGGAAATCATGAATCTTGCGCTAGGGCTGGGCAAGGATGGTGGCGCTTGATTGATCCGCGTCCGTTGGTTTCTGGGCGTGATTGTATTGCGGATAAAGATGATGATAGTGGCGACTACAGTGATCCATACGCTATTCCACTGGGAGTGGATGATCAAATTATTGTGTTGGATAGTTCCAATACGCCAGCCAAGGCCATACCTGCTGGTAGCGTGATGGCACACCATTATATCGATATGTACCATAAGCTTGATGCGCTATCCCAACAGGCTACGTATAACATTGGGGTAAATCATCATCCGATCTTGGCATTCGCTGCAAAGGAAAATAAACAAGGAAAAATTTCGATGTTGCCAGGAAATGAAGGATTACAGTCCGTATTTGGCGCACTGAATCCATTGTACTTACCTCCTCGCATCACTACTATGTTGTCAGGCCATGTCCACGTTTGGGAGCAAATCAGTTTTTCCAGTGATCATCCAAGTCAGTTTGTGGCAGGATTTTCTGGCACGATGGAAGATATTGTACCTTTGCCAGAGACGGTTCCTGAAAATCAAATGCCAGCCCCCGGAGCGATTGTTGCCCACTTCAGTTCTTGGGTGAATGGTTTTGGTTTTATGACGATGGAGCGTGCAGGAACGGGAAAATGGAATGTCAAAATATGGGATACCAACGGCAAGCAAGTTAATGCTTGCCATATTGATGGTAAACGTTCCGTATGCGATGTGGCACAAGCAAAATAGCACGTCACATTGTCTGCTGTCGGTGCTCCTATCGCTACTCGTATTGGCGTGGCACCGACAATCATCTGTTTTGACTAACTCACATAACAGACATGCATGCGATAATCGCGTCTTAACATACGTGTTTCAGGCGAACCCCATCCTTTGCTAAAATTTTCACAACGAAAATTTTTTCTGAAGATAGTAAAAATATGCAAAAAAAATCAAATCAAGCAGTATCACATTCATCCGCACCAAAACAGGTCCGCATTATTGCTGGCCAATGGAAGCGTACGCCGCTGACCGTGGTCGACGCACCAGGATTGCGGCCAACGCCGGATCGGGTACGGGAAACGGTGTTTAATTGGCTCAGCTTTTTATGTCAGACCCAATGGTCAACGATGCGCTGCCTTGATGTTTTTGCTGGTAGCGGGGCCTTAGGGTTTGAAGCGGCAAGCCGTGGAGCAGGGCAGGTAACCTTGCTTGAGGCGTATACTCCAGCAGCCGTGCAATTGGAAAAAATAAAACTCAAATTGAATGCTCAGCAAGTACAGATTATTCGTGGTGATGCGCGTCAAATTGTCAAAAAATTGCTGGCAAGTGGTGAGCAATTCGATGTGATTTTTTTGGACCCCCCTTTTCATACCGATTTGCTAGCATCCATTTTGCCGGATTGTGTCAATTTATTGCATTCACATGGTTATTTATACATGGAAGCAGAAAAGGCCTTGACCTTGGGAGAATATGGTCATACGCACAATTCTGATACCGTAGATTTACCTTCTTGTTTAGAAGGATGGCAAGTAGTACGCTCTGACAGCGCTGGGAAAGTCTATTTTCATCTATTGCAGCGTACTATTTAGTAGTACATTCAGGCATAATGCCGTTTCAATACAAGCCCAATCCGAGGAGCAACAATGGTTATAGCAGTTTATCCGGGCACTTTTGATCCTCTTACCCGCGGGCATGAAGATCTGGTCAGACGCGCGTCTGGTCTTTTTGGTACGCTCGTTGTTGGTGTTGCTGACAGCAAAAATAAAAAACCGTTTTTTTCACTTGAAGAACGACTTGCCATTGCCAATGAAGTGTTAGGTCATTATCCTAACGTCCGTGTTGAGAGTTTTTCCGGATTGCTAAAAGATTTTGTGCGAAAAAATAATGCACGGGTAATTGTGCGCGGACTTCGTGCCGTTTCTGATTTTGAATATGAATTTCAAATGGCGGGAATGAATCGCTATTTATTGCCGGATGTAGAAACCTTATTTTTGACACCGTCCGATCAGTATCAATTTATTTCTGGCACTATTGTGCGTGAAATAGCGATATTTGGTGGTGATGTCTCCAAATTTGTCTTTCCGTCAGTAGAGCGTTGGTTACAACAAAAAGTTCAGGTGCAAGCGCAGGCTGACGAAGCCGAAAAAATTGAATTGGCCAAAATAGTAGATCAGGCCGAGTAAATAACGCTAGCATGGTCGTACCATGGGGTTTGTATTACTGGTGTGATGGTTATGTCAGAAATACATTCCTGCAGTAGATATACCAAGAATATGATTGATACACGCATTTAAAAAGTTGGATTCAGTTTGCGCAGTCTATATGTGCAGGCGTATAAAGGCAGAAAATGGCACTACTTATCACTGATGATTGTATTAATTGCGACGTATGTGAACCGGAATGTCCAAATGACGCGATTTTTATGGGGCCGGAGATTTACGAAATTGACCCGAATAAATGCACGGAATGTGTAGGGCACTTCAAAGAACCACAATGCAAGCAAGTCTGCCCAGTAGACTGCATTCCATTCGATCCGGCTAGACGCGAAACTCCGGAACAATTGCGCGCTAAATTTGATTTGCTGCAGGCTGGATTGGCTAAAAAATAAGTAGAGTTATTGACGCATCACATCATATAGCACGCATGAACAGAGGCATTAAATAACCATGCCGTTCTGTTCACTGCGCATAGGTAATTAGACGTTAAACAAGAAATTCAGTACGTCACCATCTTTGACGATATATTCTTTGCCCTCAGCACGCATCTTACCCGCTTCTTTGGAGCCTGCTTCCCCTTTGTTGGCGATAAAATCGTCAAAGGCGATGGTTTGCGCACGGATGAAACCACGTTCAAAATCGGTATGGATGACGCCAGCAGCTTGTGGTGCGGTATCGCCTACGTGGATAGTCCAAGCACGGACTTCTTTTACCCCAGCAGTGAAATACGTTTGCAGACCCAGTAGATTGTAGGCTGCGCGAATTAAGCGATCCAGTCCCGGTTCTTGCATGCCCATGTCATCCAAGAAGGCTTTTTTATCTTCGTCATCCAAATCAGCAATTTCAGATTCAATCGAAGCACAGATGGCGACAATCGGGGCATTTTGCGCATTGGCGAATGCGGTCAATTGATCCAGTAATGGATTGTTGGTAAAGCCAGTATCCGACACGTTGGCAACATACATGGCTGGTTTTGCTGTGATCAGGCACAATGGCTTGATTAACGCCATTTCTTCGGCATCCAGACCCATACCACGTACTGGTTTGGCATCGTTTAATACTGGCAAAATTCGTTCGCACAACGCGACCAGTTTTGCCGCATCTTTGTCACCAGAGCGCGCTTTTTTGTTTTCGCGATGGATGGCTTTTTCAACGGCGCTTAAATCTGCCAGCGCAAGTTCCGTCTGAATCACTTCAATATCATCAATCGGACTTACTTTGCCTGCCACGTGAATCACATTATCATCTTCGAAACAGCGTACGACATTCACAATTGCGTCAGTTTCACGGATATGGGCTAAAAACTGATTTCCCAAGCCTTCACCTTTGGATGCGCCGGCAACTAAACCTGCGATATCGACAAATTCAACGATGGCATTTTGAATTCGTTCTGGTTTAACGATCTCAGATAACTGTGCAAGTCGCGGATCTGGTACCTCGACCACGCCAACGTTAGGTTCAATCGTACAGAAAGGATAATTTTCTGCTGGGATGCCTGCTTTTGTCAGCGCATTGAATAAAGTGGATTTGCCGACGTTAGGCAAGCCGACGATGCCGCATTGGAGACTCATGGTAACTCTTTCTAATTAGGTCAAGACGGAGTGCATGCCCTTACGCGCAACGTCATGTTGTCGTTGGCATGCCTTGCTGGAATGATTGTGCGTAAAGCTAGCTATGCGTAAAGCCAGTTATGCAAAAAGAAGCTTATTATAACTGCCCCGGCTGCCGCTTTCAGCGCAAATTTTATTTTGTATGCAATTGCATGGTTGCAGCGTCCATCTTACCTTCCATTATTAGTGGTAAAACTGTCAGTGCTTTGTCGATGCTTTGCTCAATCAGTGCCTGTTCTTCCTTGCGTGGGCGATGTAACACATAATCTGCAACGGCTTGCTGCGAGGCACCATCACGTGGATGCCCGATTCCAATGCGTAAACGCCAGTAATCTTGCGTGCCAAGGGCTGCAGTGATGTCCTTGAGGCCGTTATGCCCGCCGGATGATCCGCCTTTTTTGAGTTTGGCTATGCCAGGATTCATATCTAGCTCATCGTGAACGACTAAAACTTCATCAGGGTTGATTTTATAAAAGCGTGCTAGTGCACCGACTGACATCCCGGAACGATTCATGAAGGTTTGTGGTTCCAGTAGCCAAATTTCCTGTCCGGATAATCGGGTTTTGGCCGCCAGCGCATTCAAGCGTGTATCGCGCGATAGACTGCAACCAGGAAGGCTGTTCGCAAGGTTGTCAATGAACCAAAAACCGGCGTTGTGGCGGGTGAGCTGATATTCAGGTCCGGGATTTCCGAGACCGACGATGAGGCGTATTGGCATAGTAGTAGCGGAACGGGTTAATTCAGTAGCATGATTAAGTTACTATTGTGTCGGAAGCACGCTGGATTCAAAAAGAATTTGATAAAAACTGGTCAAAGCTTAAGTGGAAAATTGACAGTGTTGTACGGAACGTATACAGATTTGTTTGCAGGTTCAAATCGCTTACTTTGGTAGTCCTAAATGAATTTTTATTGCATCTTCAACGGCTAATATGTCAATCTTTGATAGTACGTCAAGCTGGCTTATCAGTCGAGTCTTGTCCGCAGCCATTATTTGGTCAGCCATTGCCTTACTACTTTGACCTCCCACCATGACTACGGCTTCGCCGGGATACTGGCGAGCTGTATTGCTAGTTAACGGTACCACGACAACCCTTGCTAGATTGCGGTTTGCGGCATTGTTGCTCACGATCACAGCAGGACGTGTCTTGCGAATCTCGGTTCCAATCGACGGATCGAATTCAACCCACCACACTTCACCGCGCTGCATCTGACATATCACTAGAAAGAGTGTTGCACCAGTCCAGTGCCTCTGTTTCTCGCACCGTATCAGCGGCCATTGCTCGGTAGCCATCATCGAGCGACGTATCCATTACAAGGGGTCTTAATAAGTCCTCAATGAACTGGCTGATGCGCCGTTTACCAATCGTCCTATATAAACCGTCGTACACCGCTTCATCAAGCGTAATCGTCATTCGTTTGTGCATCATATCCTCCTAATGCGTTATACGTATAGTGCATTATATAGGAGGAGGTGTGCTCTTCGCTAGCCCAGCCACAAAAAAATGCCACGTTTATTAAAACGTGGCATTTTTATTTATACCGTAGTTGATGATTGATTACACAGTCACCGAAAGCGGTTTATTCTTGGAAAAAATTCCAATTATTTTTTAGCAGGTTCTGCATCAGCAGTTGCGCCAGCTGGTACAACGGCAATCGCTACAGCTTGGTTTTCACCGTGGATGATTGCTGTTACGCCTTCAGGCAGAACGATATCGTTCACATGCAATGATTGACCAGCGTCGATAGCGGACAAGTCAGCAATGATGAATTCTGGCAAATGTGCTGGTAAGCAGCTGATTTCTAATTCAGTGATGATGTGGCTGATAACAGCAGCGTGCAATTTAACCGCTGGTGACAGATCCGCATTCACGAAATGCAAAGGCACTTTAACGTGGATTTTTTGGTTAGGATCAACACGTTGGAAATCAGCGTGCAAAACTAATTGTTTGTATGCATGCGTTTGAAAGTCGCGCAGCAATACTTTTTCAACAACGCCGTCCAGCTCCAGATCCAAAATTGAGGAATGGAACACTTCTTTTTTCAATGCATGGTACAGCGCATTGTGATCCAGAGTGATCGATACTGGCGCTTCAGTGCCACCGTAGATAATACCTGGTGTTTGACCAGCGTTACGCAGGCGGCGGCTCGCTCCGGTGCCCTTTAATGTACGTTTGAATGCGATAACTTTCATGTATTACTCCAAAATGTGCAAGGATTTCCTTGCGTTGCAAGCTCTCCGCGACCAGAGAGCTTAAAAAGACAGTCTAATTGACTGCTTGAAAAAACGGGGGTACAACAAACCGCGTTGCAAATTTATCTGCAACATAGTCTGCACTTAGTCTGCAAACAACGACATGACTGAATCGCCTTTGGTAATGCGGCGTATGGTTTCAGCTAATAACTGATCACAGGATAATTGTCGGATTTTGCCGCAGGCAATCGCCGCAGCAGAAAGAGGAATCGTATCAGTTACCACTAACTCATCCAGTGGCGAGTCGATAATCCGTTGAATTGCCGGACCCGACAATACTGGATGGGTACAATAGGCCAGTACTTTTTTGGCGCCGCGTTCTTTTAATACTTCAGCCGCTTTTGTCAGTGTGCCTGCAGTATCGACCATATCATCCATGATGACGCAATTACGGCCTTCTACTTCACCGATAATATTCATCACTTCGGAAACGTTAGCTTTCGGGCGGCGTTTATCGATAATCGCCAAATCACAACCCAGATGTTTTGCCAGAGCGCGGGCGCGTACAACACCGCCGACATCTGGAGAAACGACTAATAAGTCATCGTATTTTTTTGAAATAAGATCGCGCAATAAAATCGGTGATGCATAAATATTATCAACCGGAATATCGAAGAACCCTTGAATCTGATCGGCGTGCAAATCCATGATAATAACGCGTTCGACGCCAACGTCTTCTAGCATGTTGGCAACGACTTTCGCTGAGATGGCAACCCGTGCTGAGCGCGGACGGCGATCTTGCCGAGCATAACCGAAATAAGGGATAGCGGCAGTAATACGTCTGGCAGAAGAGCGTTTTAACGCATCAACCATGAGCATCAGTTCCATCAGACTATCATTAGTGGGAACGCAGGTTGACTGAATAACAAAAACGTCTTTACCGCGGACATTTTCGTTAATCTCAACTGTAATTTCACCGTCTGAGAATTTGGAAACGACAGCTTTGCCGAGTGACAAGCCGAGTTGTTTTGCAACGCTTGCAGCCAAAGCTGGATTGGCGTTACCCGTGAAAATCATCAAGTTGTCTAATGACATAATTGCCTCTTGGCGATATCTTGAATTACATTAGTCTGATTGCTTACCACTGCTACGATCAACGCTAACCCGAATCAAGAAATTTGTTCAAGAATTTAAACGCAAGCCGATGGTACTGGTGATGCGGACTCAGTTTAAAGTGAAAAAGCCGCCGCATCGTTTCTAATGCGGCGGCCTGAATTCGTGGCAGGGGATGGAGGACTCGAACCTCCGCATGCTGGAATCAAAATCCAGTGCCTTAACCAACTTGGCGAATCCCCTACATTGTGTCGTTACTTTTAAATCAGGGCGTATTCTAAAGCATTTATGCCTGCCCCGACAAAAAAATATCAACAAAATTAAAATTGTACTAATTTGTCGACCTTACTTCACTGCTTCAGCAATCCTGATAAAGGATGTTGTTGCAATGATTTTGCTTTCCAGGCATTCCATTTTTGTGGAACGTCGTTGAGTATTTTATCCGCCTGTGCCTGATGTAAGCATTGGCAAAATACACAAGAGCCTGAGCCCGTCATTCTAGCATCACCGTAATTTTTTAGCCAGTCCAAAACAGCTGAAATTTCTGAAAATAAATTTTCGGCAACGCTTTGCAAATCATTCTTCCAGAAGCCTTTTGGGTACTGCTGGAAGTCCGACACTTTAATTTGTTTACTGTCCCTTGTCAACTCTTTTGCGGAAAATATTGCTTGAGTAGGGACATGGACCCCAGGTTCTATCACAACATACCAGCAATCGGGTGTTGTTAACGGCACTAACGCTTCACCAATACCTTCGCCAAAGGCATTTTGTCCGAAGATAAAAAATGGGATATCCGCGCCCAGTTGCAAGCCCAACGCCATTAATTCTATTCGTGATAGATTGGTCTTCCACAGATGGTTAAGGGCGATTAATGTGGTTGCTGCATCTGATGATCCTCCACCTAGTCCCCCTCCCATAGGTAATTTTTTTTCCAGCGCAATCGAGGCACCAGAACGGCAGCCTGTATGTGCTTGTAATAGTTTGGCTGCGCGTACCACCAGATCTGTCTCTGCTGGAACGCCAGGTAGTGGGGTAGAACGTTCAATAACAGCATCATCCCTAAGGGTGAAATGCAATATGTCACCAACGTCAATTAATTGAAATGCGGTTTGGAGAAAATGGTAGCCATCAGCACGGCGACCGGTAACATGTAAAAATAAATTGAGCTTGGCAGGTGCAAGGCAATCTGTAATCGCTGTATCAGTAATAATCATGGTGCTACCGATTCATCAATAACGATACGGAGTGATACAAGGCCGACGTGCTCGGTTTGCCGTGATAAATCAAGGCGCTTAGGTCGTAGCACTGGATTGTTCTCACTGGAATTGGCATTTTTTTCCATTACCCATGCTGGATACTGCAATTCCCAGCCATCGGCATGTAGATTGGTTTGGTCTGGTGTCACCGCAATGATAGGAGTTGTGCCGGTACGGATAAAGCCTTGTAACCATTCGCTCAGTCCTGCAATTGGCAAGGGCCACCCTAATGCATCGTTGACTAATTGGTCGACATCATTGGCAAAGCGAGGTGCTTTGCCAGATTCTGTTAATTGGGCCCCTTCGGGGGTGATTTGAATCGTTGCCAAGGTTTGCCCGAGGGGGGAATCTAGACTGATCAGGGTCAGTTGCGGACGTTGAGACCAAGAAAAATTAATGTGCACAGCTTGTTGTTGATCATTTTGCTGGTATTGCGCCGATAGTCGCCCGCTTATGTCGATTTGGGGGTGGTAGCGGCGTACGGCTACTGGCTGCAGAGTAGTAGCAGGTAGTGTAGTAGATGCCGCCGTCATATCCGCAGCGACAGTGTGGTTGCCACTGATTGTCGGAATACTGGTGCAAGCGCCTAGGTTAGCTACTAAGCTGGCCAGTAATATGGTCGTAGCAATCCGTACGGTTAAATCTGAAAAAATACGCATTGGGTCACTAGTGGGTTGAAGTAAATCGGGCTATCGTACCTTTGAGTAGTACGTTACTCGGTTCGCGTTTAATCGCTTCATCCCAGATTTTTTTTGCAGCCGATTTTTCGCCAAGTGACCACCAGACTTCGCCCAGATGTGCCGCTATTTCGACGTCAGTACGAAGACTGTATGCGCGTTGCAAGTATGTCAGCGCGGCTTTTGCATTTCCTTGGCGGAACTCCAGCCAACCCATGCTATCCAAAATATAAGGGTCATCGGGCGCTAATGCTAGTGCTTTTTGGATCAATTCGCGCGCCTCAGGTAAACGCATGCCGCGATCTGCCCAAGAATAACCTAAGGCATTATAAGCGTGTTGATTTTCAGGAGACAGTTGAATGACTTTGCGTAAGGCGGTTTCCATTTCAGGGAGACGGTCAAGTTTCTCAGCCATCATCGCGTAGTCATAGAGCAGATCGGTATTGTCTGGATTTTCGGTGATGCTGGTGTGTAGCAGCGTATATGCATCATTCGCACGATTGTTCTCACGCAATAATTCGGCCTCTACTTGAATAACCTGAATGTGTTCTGTTGGGGTAGCATGGTATTCGTGTAAAAAATCTAGCGCCTGTTGCAAATTGTCATATTTTGCAAGCAATTGAACCCGTCGCATTTGAGTAGAAAAATAAGCGGTATTTTTACCGTCAAGCGCAGGCACTTTGCTGAGCCAGTCCAGCGCACTCTGGCCGTCTTTGCGGTCATCGGCAATTTGGGCTAAATAGAGTAGAGCCGAAGTCGGGTCAAGGTTGTCATTATTAGATGCGTTTTGTTCGGCGAGAAATGATTTGAGGTTTTTTTCGGCATTAGGTACATCGTTTAGCTGGAGTGATAGTACCCCCAGTGTGTATAAATTATTTGCATCTTTAGGATTTTCAGCAAGCAGTAATTCAAACTGATGGCGGGCAGCTGCATATTGTTTTTGTTCAATCAGCATAGTGGCATAGGCTTGTCTGACTTCATTTGCTGATGGATTTTTTTTCAAAAAATCAGCCAGTGTTTGTCCTGCTTCCTGTGTCGATGTGCTTACCTGAGCGAGGGTAAGTGCTGCTAATTGCGAGTCCGGTTTGAGGGCCAGTGCAGCATGTGCCTCTGCTATTGCGCGGGTGCTGTTTTTACGTAAGTGAGCTGCTTGTGCCAGCGCCAAATGCGATTCAACATACTCTTTGTATGGGCCAAATACTTCTTCCAGTAAGGCGAAAGCAGCGGATTGATCCGTGCTGCGCATTAACATGCGTTGTGCCTGAAACATGATGATGCCACGTTCTTTGGGAGTGGCGTTACGCAGCCGTTCCGTTAAAATACGATTCACTTCTGGGAAATTATTGTTGATTACCATAAAGCCGAGATAATACTGCCCGGCTTCATCGGAATGGGGTGCGTATTCGCGCCATAATTTGGCTGCAACAAAAGCTTGTTCCGGTTGTTTGGCGATGAGGGCTATTTCTAAGGCGCGTTTAGCAAGTCTGGGATCTTTGGTTTGTTGGGTGACCGAAAGCATGGTGGCATAGGCTACGGGCCAGTCACCGCGCTGGAATGCGATTTCGGCACTGACTACTTTAAATAAAATTTCGTCTGTGAGTGCAACGTTCGGCAAAGGATCCGTGATCGTATGCGTCACTGATTCCGCTTGCATGTCCGTCATAGCAGCGGTAGTTGACTCGGTAGACGCGTGTTTATTGGCCGGCGTGAACACCGCGCAGCCAGACAGACTACCGCAAAGCAGTGCAAGCAGTAAAAGAGGAGATGAAATTTTCAAAGGAGTATCCTGTGTGGATGGCAGTTGCTTATTCTACTCGTTACCAGAGTACTCGCATAGGGACGGGGGTAGGCATAATTGTCGAAATTCAGTTTAAAACAGGGTACGCCGAGATAAAACCTTAAATAAATGTTATTGTTGCTATAAAAGTGCAAAGGAATGTTTTTTTAAATTAATTGCTGCCTTATTAATGCTTAATCGATACTAATCGATCCTAAAAGATGCGTGACTCATTATGCCTGAATTACCTGAAGTTGAAGTAACCCGCCTCGGTGTGGAACCCCATCTGCTTGGTCAGCGCATCACCGGTTTGGTGTTGCGTCGTAGTGGATTGCGTTGGCCATTTCCAGAGAATTTGGCGCAGTTACTGGTCGGGCAACAGGTGATTGGTACAGCGCGTCGTGCGAAGTATTTACTCATTTTATTTTCACATGGAACTCTCATCATTCATTTGGGAATGTCAGGTCATATTCGGGTATTGCCTTTGGCAACACCAGCACAACGTCATGATCATGTCGATATAGAACTAGGTACCCACTTACTCCGCTTAACCGATCCGCGTCGATTTGGTGCTGTATTGTGGCACTGCAATAAAAATGGTCCGATTGAGCAAAATGATTTATTTCGCCGTTTGGGAGTGGAGCCGCTAACGGCACAGTTTAACGGAGCAGTGTTGTATCGCCGCTCAAGAGGACAGCAGCGTGCGGTGAAACAAATGTTGTTGTCGGGCGACATTGTGGTAGGAGTTGGAAATATTTATGCTTCAGAGAGTTTATTTCTCGCTGGAATTAATCCCATGAAGTCAGCAGGATCACTTGGTTTGGTGCGATACAAGAAATTAGCTACGGTCATACAGAGCGTATTAGTCGCGGCAATAGCGAAAGGTGGTAGTACCTTGCGTGATTTTATTGGTGTGGATGGACAAAAAGGATATTTTCAGCAAACCTATTTTGTATATGATCGTGCAAATTTACCTTGTCTTGTTTGCGGTACGTTGATTCGGCAGGTAAAACAGGGGCAACGTTCCACTTTTTACTGTGTAAAATGTCAGAAATAGGCAAAAATCGCATTTGGAAGAATGTCCCTCTGAGCTTGTTTGGCGCCCGTATTAATTAATCTGAGGTAACCATGAGTAATCTTGTTCAAATATTTCAACACTATAGCGATTGGCGTAACGGTGTGACCGATTCGTTAAACCGCTACCGTAGTTGGACGCGTGCGTCAGAACTCTCTGATCCACTTACTGAACAGCGTATAGAACATTTACTAGAGCGATTGGTTGATGATAGATTAACGATTGCCTTTGTTGCTGAATTTTCGCGCGGCAAATCTGAATTAATTAATGCAATCTTTTTTTCTGAATACGGCCAGCGTATTTTACCGTCTTCTGCTGGTCGTACCACCATGTGCCCAACTGAATTATTATATGACGAAGCATTTCCAATAAGTATACGATTGCTGCCGATAGAAACGCGAGTAGAATCGCGTTCGATTAGTGAGTACAAAAGTCAAGCACATGCTTGGACGACAATTCCGTTCGACATGACTTCTGGTGAAGATATGTTAAGGGTGTTCAAGCAAGTTAATACAACCAAGCGGGTTCATATAGAGGAAGCCAAATCCTACGGTTTGTTTGATGAATCAGACCCGAGTTCGATGCTGGAAGTCGATGCGGATGGCATGATGGAAATATCACGCTGGCGTCATGCCATTATTAATTTTCCACATCCGTTGTTAAAGCAGGGTTTGATTATTATTGATACACCAGGATTGAATGCGATTGGTACCGAACCTGAATTAACCCTTAATCTCATTCCCAATGCCCATGCGGTGTTATTTGTTTTGTCAGCGGATACCGGTGTCACTAAAAGCGATATTGATGTCTGGCGCAATAATATTGGCGCAGGTCCGGGTCGTATGGTGGTATTAAATAAAATCGATAGTATGTGGGACGAATTGCGCTCTGAAACCGAAACAGAACAGCAAATCAAAAACCAAATTGCGTCAGTAGCACATCTGTTGGCAATAAATAGTAATCAAATTTATCCTGTCTCGGCACAAAAAGGCTTGGTTGGGAAAATTCAGCACGATATGGTGTTGTTAAAAAAGAGTCGTTTGATGCAATTAGAAACGGCGCTTTTAAATGAATTAATACCATCTAAACAGCGTATTATCCGTACACAAATGAATAAGGATATTCAAAGTATGCTGGCAACGCAATATACGTTGCTGGGTACGCGCAATCGTGGTGTATTTGAACAAATGTCGGAATTAAAGAGTTTGCGCGGTAAAAATAAAAGTGTTATTGAGCGCATGATGAAACGTGTTGATGTCGAAAAACAGGAATTTGATGAAAGTTTGATGAGTTTGCAAGGGACGCGCGGCGTATTTACACGTTTGTCCAATGAGGTGTTTACCAGTTTGGGTATGGACATTCTTAAAATCGAGATTCACCGAACACGTAATTTGATGGAGAAATGTGTATTTTCATCTGGGTTGATTGAGGCGGTGCGCGAATTTTTTAGCCGAGTGAGAGCGAATCTCGCTACATCGAATAAAAAAACAGATGAGATTTTTGTGATGATGAATATCATGTATAAAAAATTCTCAACTGACCATGGTTTGACTCTGTCCAATCCGATGGCATTTTCTTTGGATAAATATCGTGTAGAACTGGATGGCGTCGAATTGCTGTTTCAAAAGCAGTTTGGGGCTGTCACGATGCTCACGAACACCCGCGTGGCGCTGATGCAAAAATTCTTTGATTCCATCGCCCATCGCGTGAAACAATGTTTTTTGAAAGCGAATCGCGACGTGGAAGCCTGGCAAAAAGTCGTAATGGCACCTCTTGAAGCACAGATTCGCGAGCATAAATTACAATTAAAGAATCGGATGCAATCGATACAACGTATCCATATGGCGACCGATAGTTTGGAAGAAAAAATAGCGGCATTCGAAGCGATGCAGTTGGAGTTGGATATGCAGAAAAAGGCGTTGGCTGGTATGGAAGCGGGATTGATTGCGGCGTTGTCGCAGGAATCAGGCGCATTGAGGGTGGCCGCTTGAGTAAAGAATTAATCAGAAAATCAGCACGTTTGTTGACGACGGCTGCACCACATCACCTCGTTGGAGGTGAAACCCAAGCGTGTTATGTTGATCCTGGTTTTTCACATGATGTTATTACTTGGCAGCAGCAATATGGTCGCCATACCTTACCGTGGCAGCATAGTAGGGATGCCTATCGTGTCTGGTTATCTGAAATCATGTTGCAGCAAACGCAGGTGACGGCGGTGATTCCTTACTATCAGCGTTTTCTTGTGCATTTTCCGACAGTCGTGAGTTTAGCCGAAGCAAGTAACGAGCAAGTGATGGCACTGTGGAGCGGCTTGGGTTATTACACCCGTGCCCGTAATTTGCATGCCTGTGCTAAAAAAGTTGTTGCTGAGTATGAAGGTGTATTTCCACAGAGTCCAGAATTGTTGGCAGAGTTGCCGGGAATTGGCCGTTCGACAGCTGCTGCGATTGCGGCGTTTTCTTACGATGTGCGCGCCGCCATTTTGGATGGAAATGTTAAACGTGTATTTGCTCGTGTATTTGGCATTGCAGCTTATCCTTCTGCCAAAGTAGTCGAAAACGATTTGTGGCAACGGGCAGAAGCGTTGTTGCCGGAACAAGGAATTGCCAGTTATACGCAGGGATTAATGGATTTGGGTGCAACCCTGTGTACGCGTTCAACCCCGAATTGTGCTGTTTGTCCATTGCAAGAGCGCTGCGTGGCTCTGGCGAGTAACCGCGTGGCGGAACTTCCTGTCAGAAAACCCAAAAAAACGATTCCCGAAAAGCAGGTCATGATGTTGTTAATCGTGGATCAACAACAGGTGTTGCTGGAAAAACGACCGAGCAGTGGTATTTGGGGTGGCTTGTTATCTTTGCCTGAATTGCCGATGCCTGATGATCCAGATACGATTGAACAGCACTTGCGTCATGCGTCGCTCCCGTTTGGGCAGATGGCACATGCTCTGCCACTCGCAAAAATTAATCATGTATTCAGTCACTTTAAACTGGAAATCAACCCATATCAGATACATTTGCAGCAGCGCTTACATACGGTTTGTGAAGATACCCACGTTTGGTATCCTATCGATCAATTCGCTGATGCACCGTTGCCTGCGCCAATTAAAAAACTGTTGTTGCATGTGGCAAAAACATCGGATAGTCATGCAGTACACACTGCATTCAATGTATCTTATGACACAACTGAACGGGTGTAATCTGAGGTGGATGGGGGTATTGAGCTTATTGTGGATATCCATAGGCATGGGTGTGGCAGCACCGTTGACCAATTGCCGGATAGACGGTTTCGAACGCGTAGTACGATGCGGTCAATTACAACGGCCGCTTAATCCAGATCAACCGCAAGGTCGTCAGATTACCTTGCACTTTGTGGTGTTGCCAGCCAAGGATAAAAACAAATTACCCGATCCATTATTTTTATTGGCTGGAGGTCCAGGTCAAAGTGCCATTAATACGGCATCGTGGGCTAAAGCCTTATTTGAAAAACTAGGACGCCGTCGTGATTTGGTGTTTGTCGATCAGCGCGGAACCGGTCAGTCTGCACCGCTGGATTGCCCAGAAAGTAGTGATGTGTTGGATGAGTTGGATCCCGCGCGTGCGGTGCAACAAGTACGCTCCTGCCAAAAGAAATTAGAGAAATTACCCTACGGTGACCTCCGTTATTTCACGACTTTTATTGCGATGCAAGACCTAGAAGCGGTAAGGGTGGCCTTGGCTTATCCTGAAATAAATGTCGTGGGTGTTTCCTATGGTACGCGTGCTGCGCTGGAGTACGCACGACAATTTCCTGCTGCAGTCAGACGCATGGTGCTCGATGGTGTAGTACCGCCGGACCATGGCACTTCTGACGATGATGTTCAGCTTGCGTTGAATGCGGTATTGGCAGATTGTGCAGTGGATGTACGGTGTCATCAGGCATATCCACACTTGCAACGCGATTGGACAAGTTTATTGGCTAGTTTTCCACAAAAAACGCGACTGACGCATCCACGTTTACTCACGACGATACCGACGACGATAACACGCGATGCTTTTTTGGGCATGGTCATCAGTGTTTTATACTCGCCTGTGAGCAGTGCAGGATTACCGTATGTTCTAGAACGGGCAGCTCAGGGCGAATTTACGCCCTTGCTGGCATTGAGCGGTACTGGTAATTTAGCTAATCCGGGACGGATTTTTTATGGTATGCATTTTTCTGTCTGGTGTTCGGAAGAATATGACCGCTCGTCTGTATCTACATCCACTGTTATGGGCAATGCATTTGCAGGTGTGCGACAGCGTTCCTATGACAAAATTTGTCCCGACTGGCCGCGCGGTCGTGTCCCTGCTGAATTTTACACCATACCAAAAGCCACCAAACCGGTCTTACTATTGAGTGGCGGTATTGATCCGGTCACACCACCTTGGCATGCAGCGCATGTGGCGCATGCGTTGGGTGCGAAAGCACGGCATTTGATGCTGGCACATTCGGGACATGGTATGTTGACACAAACCTGTGTCGCTGACATTGTTCGTCGGTTTATTAATGCGGATACCGATCCACTTGCGCAAAACGTCGATGCTAGTTGCCTTAAACCGATACCACGCCCCAGCGTTTGGATCGCACCACAAGCAGCTTCTTCGCAGGTGTCTGTAGGAGTCGCGCCATGATCCGGGTCACGCATTTGGCTAAACAATTTCGTCGCGCCACCAATCAGCATTGGTGGCGGCGCTCCGAAGAAATTGTACCTGCGGTAAAAGACATTAGTTTTACTGCCGAAGACGGTACTATTACGGGGTTATTAGGTGCTAATGGCGCAGGAAAAACCACCACGCTACGGATGATTGCCACCTTGTTGCGCCAAGATGCCGGTCAGATTGTGATTGATGGCGAGTCGGTGGAAGCAGGTAAACAAAGCGCCCAGCATGCACAAGCACGTATGGGTGTACTAACGGATGCCCGTGGACTGTATCCACGTTTGACTGCACGTGAAAATATTACTTACTATGGGGTATTACATGGTTTTTCGCGTGAAGCAGCCGATGAGCGCGCCAGCTATCTTGGACGGGAACTTGGTATGACAGCGTTACTTGATCGCCGTTGTGATGGATTTAGTCAGGGTGAAAAAATGAAGGCGGCACTGGCGCGGGCGCTGGTTCATGATCCTAAAAATATCATATTGGATGAACCGACCAATGGATTGGATGTGATGGCAACCCGTGCTTTACGTGAGTTTTTGGCTTGGCTGCGTTCACCTGCTGGCGGAAGTAAATGCATTATTTTTTCAACGCATATTATGCAAGAAGTCGAACGACTCTGTGATCATGTGGTGGTAGTGGCAGACGGCATCACCGTAGCGCAGGGAACGGTTGCCGGATTATTAGCGACATCCGGGGAAACGGATTTTGAAGACGCTTTTGTGCGATTGGTCATGGCATCAACGTCAGGACAATCATCATGCTGATTCTGACGATCGCTACCAAAGAATTGATTGATGCCTTGCGCGATAAACGTACCTTGTTGGTGGTATTGCTGTCATCGTTGTTGGGCATGCCATTAATTATGTTGATGCTATCCGAAATGATCGATCAAGTCGAAACGCAAACTGAAAAACAAGTAGTACGTGTTGTCGGCATGGCATATGCCCCGCAATTGGAAAATTATTTTTTGCGACACGGTGTCGAGATCAAAAATGCAGGCGCTGATTATGAAAAACAGTTACAAAACAAAGAAATTTCCGAGCCAGTATTGGTGATTCCAGCCGATTTTCAAGAAAAAATGGATCAGGGGCAGCGTCCGGAAATTGTCATTGTCAGCGATAGCAGTAACAAAAATACGAAAACAGCAGCCTATCCGTTAAAAGCGCTATTAGGTGGGTATATGCAAGAACAGGTGGGCTTGAATTTGGCGATGCGCGGCATCTCATCGGATGTGTTGCGAGTTATCTCTGTGGCCGAGCATGATTTAAATCAAGCGACTAGCTACGGTGCCGAGTTAAAAGCCATGTTGCCTTTTACTCTAATCATGACGATGTTATCTGCCGGTATGTACGCTGCGATTGATACGGCGGCTGGTGAGCGCGAAAGAGGTTCGCTAGAGCCATTAATGATGAAGCCGGTATCCTCATGGTCATTTGCGGTTGGGAAATGGCTGGCCGTTGCCATGGTGAGTATGTCGGTGGTGGTGTTCAGTGTCCTTAGTCTGTTTCCCTCTCGCTTGCTGATTCGTAATGAAACGGTGCGTTTGATGTTTCAATTTAATGTCACCGAGCTATTGCAGGTGTTGCTGGTTTTGCTGCCATTAGCTGCATGTGCTGCTGCATTGCAGATTGCCATTGCCATTAATAGCAAAAGTCATAAAGAAGCCCAGGCCAGAACTTCACTGTTATTACTAATGGCACCATTGGTGTTATTAATCGGAATGGTCAAGCAGGGCGCAGACCCGATTTGGTTTAACTGGGTTCCAATCTTGGCGCAAAATCAATTAATCGTGAAATTATTTAATAGTGAAGCAGTGTCATTCACAGAAATCATCGTCCCAGTACTCATTTGCTTAATCATCTCCATCGTTGTGTTGCACTACATTAGCTACAAACTGAGACGTGTTTTGGCGTGAGCTGTGCTTGCGGTTTAGTGTAATTCGCGGTGGCGAAGTAAGACTTGCTCCGTGGTCTTGAAGTATTTGGCTAATTGTTCCACTATATAGACAGAACGGTGTTGTCCGCCAGTGCAACCAATGCAAATGGTGAGGTAGCTGCGGTTGTCGTTTTTGAAGGATGGCAGCCATTTTTGTACGAATTGGCGGATGTCGTTGAGCATTTCAAGCGCTTCGGGTTGTTCATTCAAAAAGGCTTGAACAGGTAAATCTTTGCCAGTAAGTGGGCGTAATGCAAGATCGTAGTGCGGGTTGGGTAAGGTGCGGACATCAAAGACTAAATCGGCATTTAAGGGAACCCCTACCTTGAACGCAAATGATTCAAATAAGATCGTAATGTCGTGACGATCGGTATTGATTAATTCTTTGATCCAACTGCGTAACTGGTTGGTTTTTAGTCCTGAGGTGTCAATGACATCGGCCAGAATTTCCAGGTCACTGAGCATATTGCGCTCGTTTTGGATGCATTCCGTAAGTGTGAGTGGGTCACTGGGATTATGATTTGGAAGCAAACGGTGTGAAAGCGGGTGGCTACGGCGTGTTTCAGAAAAACGGGCAATCAGTGACTCGGTTTTGGCTGTTAAAAATAATAAATCAAGCTGATGTCCATCTGCTTTAATTTGGCCGATTGTGTTAATTAATTCATGCAGCGAGTCCGTACTGCGCGCATCTATGGTGACAGCAGCAGTCTGAATACCATCATTAATTAACGTTGAAATTAATGCTGGTAATAGTGCAGGGGGGAGATTGTCTACGCAAAAAAAGCCAGTATCTTCCAGCACATTCAGTGCAACTGATTTACCTGAACCTGAAATGCCAGAGATGAGGAAAATGCGCATCGTAATTACCCTTCGCTCATTGCTTTGCGTTGTCGTTCCATGAATTCTTGTAAGGTGTCGATACCACGTAGTTGTAGTATGGTATTACGTACTGCCGCTTCTAGCAAGACCGCAATATTTCGACCTGCTGCAACCGGAATTGTCACTTTGCGGATATTTAATCCAAGGACATCTTCGGTTTGGGCGTCAATTGGTAGACGTTCATAGTTATCTTCCTGCGTGCTGCGTCTGACTAGATGAACGATAAGTTTTAGCCGCATTTTACGGCGCACAGCAGTCTCGCCAAAGATCGCTTTGATATCTAGTAGTCCCAGACCGCGCACTTCTAATAGATTTTGTAATAGCGGTGGACAACGACCTTCGATCATATTCGGTGCGATACGGGAAAATTCTACAGCATCATCTGCGACTAAACCATGGCTGCGTGAAATGAGTTCTAACCCGAGTTCGCTTTTGCCCAGTCCGGATTCTCCTGTAATGAGTACCCCTACTCCCAGTACGTCCATAAACACGCCGTGCATGGTAATTTGTTGTGCTAATCGTTTGGATAGATACACACGCAAAAAATCAATCACCTGCGCGGAGGGTAGGGGAGTGGAAAATAAGGGAATATTGTTGTCGTCGCATACCGCCATGAGCTCGACCGGGGTTTCAAGTCCCTGAGCAATAATCAGTGCCGGTGTGCCACCTGCGATCAGATCACGGAATAAATGGGCGCGGGCATTGGCGGAAATGCGTTCGTAATAGCTTGTTTCTTGATGCCCTAGTACCTGAATTCGACCTGGATGAATCAAATTAAGATGGCCAGCCTGATCTGCAGCAGAGGTGGCATCGCCAGAAATTTGTTTGTCGCCTCCAGAACAACCGGCAAACCAGCCTAATTTTAAAAGTTCACGGTTTTCTTCGTAAATGCTTTGTATGGTCAAGGTGCTGGGATTCGGCATGGTGTGAAGCTCTAATAGTGGCGGGAATTACGCCATGATTTGTGGTTGCCAGGCCAAAATCCGATTGTGCACAGCAATGTGATCGGTAGCGATACTTAGTTCATTTCTGAAATTGCCATCAGAAAACATTTCAGCAATTTCGGAGAGAATCGCAAGATGCTGCTGGGTAACATTATCAGGAATTAATAAAAAAATCAGTAGATGTACAGGTTCTCCATCCGGAGATTCAAACGGAATAGGCTCCGCAAGGCGGATAAACGCAGCAACTGGTTTTTTTAGTCCTTTGATGCGACCATGTGGAATGGCAACACCATGTCCCAGACCGGTTGATCCCAGGCGTTCGCGTGCAAATAAGTTCTCTGATACCGTTGAGCGCGCAATGCTACAATTATTCTCGAACAGCAAACCGGCCTGCTCGAACGCGCGCTTTTTACTTGATACTTCAAGATCTAATACAACGTTATCGATAGGCAGGATTTTGGCAATATTCGTCATGATGCAAGTTGATTATTAAACAACGCCTATGTATAGCGTGTTAGTAGGGGGATTATATGCTTCTTTCCTTAATCCGCAATACAAAAAAGCGATTTATTGGTTAAATTACAAAAAAATAAATCGCAACTTAACAGAAATTCATTGAAAACTACCGATGTGCTCCTGTTGTACCTAACTGTCATTTGTGCATTGTTATTTTAAGTTAGTTCGTAATGAAAAGAATAAAATATCACCATTTCCTTTATTTTTGGTTAACCTTGGGAGGTAGGTAAACATGAGTTTGGTGTCGCGCGTGCCGAAAGAGGCAACGGGAAGTGCTCCTGGAAACGGTACACCGTTAAAAATATCGGCGCGACTGATCAGTCCGGCCACATAACCGATACCTGCTTCATACTTCGATCCGACTGGTTTCATCCATTCGTATTGGTAGCCAGCTGTAATTTGTGGTGAGTAGTGAGAGTCTGCCATGACAATAAATAGCAATGATTCTTCATTATCTTTGTCATCGCGCATCTCTTTACTCATCCCCAAACCCCATGTTTTTTCATTTAACTCTGCAATGCGATCGGGCGTGTACGTACCCCGACCATGGTGCGCATAGCCTGATAAATACAGGGATAAACGACCATTGTCATAGATATCTTCGGTCTTGGTCGTCGCGTTATTCAGGTCACGCATCCACCAGCTTTGCTGTTGTGGCGCAGTTGGTGCCGCCATCGGGGTGTCAGTCAACTCTGGCATGCTTAATATTGAAGGCGTATCCGCAGTTGCTTGCGTTTGTGCCAGACTGATCTCTGGCACTATGGCAGTGCCAATGAGTGTAAGCATCGACGTTAACAAGAAATGGGAAAACAAAACGGGCAGTGTGATTTTATTGTCGTGCATTTTTAATATTATGTGGTAATTGATTACTGGAGAAATTACTGCGCCATGGATTAATGTCCAGTCCGCCGCGTCGGGTGTAGCGTGCATACACCGCCAGCTTCTGTGGTTGGCAGTGCTTCATGACATCCATAAAAATACGTTCTACACAATGTTCGTGAAATTCGTTGTGATTGCGAAATCCAATCAGGTACTTGAGTAAACCTTCTTGATCAATTTGGGCACCAACATAATGGATTTGCACGCTCCCCCAATCTGGCTGACCTGTGACCAAACAATTGGATTTAAGGAGATGTGATACCAACGTTTCTTCGACTGGCGGAGAATCCCTGTTTGTTCGAAGGTGGTGTGTCTCTGGGTGATATTGGGTAATTTCAATATCTAGACGATCCAATAAAATGCCCTCGAGTTCACCATGCTGTTGTCGGCTAAATTCATCCGGAAGGCTGAGTTTTATCTGTACCGGCGCACCAAATCCTACCGAAATATCATGTTTTAGTAAGGTCAGCACGGCATTACTATCCGCAAAACGGGTTTGGTTCAAGGAATTTAAGTACAGTTTAAAGGACTTGGATTCAATGATGCTAGCTGAATTTGCTGGTACGATAAAGGTGGCAATGGCAATTTGCGGTTTGCCACGTAAATTGAGCCATGATACTTCATAGGCATTCCAGATATCCAAGCCGAAAAAAGGCAGAGTGCCAGTGAGGCCAATCTGCGTACGCTGTTCGAGGCGTGGAATTGGAAAGAGTAAACTAGGATCGTATTCGCTGATGTACGTTGCGGGTTTTCCGAGCGGGGACAGTGTGTGTTGTCCTAGTTCCGGTGGTATCGTCGCATTCTGTTGGTGATCAGTCATGGTAGTTCACGATTGTGCTAAAAAAAGGTGATAAACCGGGTTGTTGCTTTCATCCCAATAACGATAGCCTAGACCTGTCAGGAAGGTTTTAAAGTTCTTCATTTCTTTTTTCGGAACTTGTATACCAACCAAAATTCGCCCATAGTCAGCGCCATGATTGCGGTAATGGAATAGACTGATATTCCAATTTGGTGCCATGCTGGATAAAAACTGCATTAACGCGCCCGGGCGTTCCGGGAATTCGAATCGATATAATAGTTCATGTTCTGCTAGGGAACTTTTCCCGCCGACTAAATGACGAATATGCGATTTGGCAAATTCATCATTGGAGAGATCTAATGCCGGAAAACCGTGCTTAATAAAATTCTTAGTAATTTTACCAGACTCATCGCGATTAGGGACTTGTACACCGACAAAAATATGTGCGGAATTTTCATTGCTGATTCGATAATTGAATTCAGTGACATTACGTGGTCCGATGATTTCACAAAAACGCTTAAAACTACCGCGTTCTTCTGGGATAGTGACAGCAAACAGCGCTTCGCGGGCTTCACCGATTTCTGCCCGCTCTGCGACAAAGCGCAGGCGGTCAAAATTCATATTTGCTCCACTGGCAATGGTGATCAGGGTTTGATTCTTGAGTGGTTTTTTAGCTGCTTTAGCGCGTTCCAGGTAGGCTTTGGCGCCAGCGATAGCGAGTGCGCCAGACGGTTCAAGAATACTCCGAGTATCTTGGAATACATCTTTTAGGGCAGCGCATAAGGCATCTGTATCCACCAAAATGACCTCATCGACAAAGTCGCGTGCCAGTCGGAATGTTTCCTCTCCAACTAATTTTACCGCTGTACCATCGGCAAATAAGCCAACATCCGTCAGACTAACCCGTTTGCCGGCGGCCAGACTACGCGCCATAGCATCGGCGTCAACAGTTTCCACGCCAATAATCTTAATTTCGGGGCGTACCGCTTTGACGTAGGCAGCAACACCGGCTAACAGCCCACCGCCGCCAACTGGGATAAAGATGGCGTGAATTGGTTCTGCATGTTGACGTAAAATTTCCATCCCGATTGTGCCTTGTCCTGCAATGACATCAGGATCATCGAATGGATGAACAAAGGTGAGTTTGTGTTTTTTTTCAAGTGCAAGGGCATGGCCATACGCATCGCTATAGGAATCACCAAACAGCACAACGTCGACATTGTCACCACCAAATTGTCTAACGGCATCTACTTTGACGATAGGGGTGGTCGTAGGCATGACTATCATGGCGCGGCAATTGAGTTTGGCTGCTGAGAATGCGACGCCTTGGGCGTGGTTGCCAGCGGAAGCAGTAATTACTCCGCGTTTCAGTTGTAGTGCTGATAGATTCGCCATGCGATTATACGCACCACGAATTTTGAAGCTGAATACCTTTTGCATATCTTCACGTTTGAAGTAAATGCGGTTGTCAAAACGGCGCGACAGAGTTGGCGATAACTCCAACGGTGATTCAATAGCCACATCATAAACGCGGGATGTCAGGATTTTTTTTAGGTAATCAGTGCTCATAGGGGGTGCAGGATCAGTCGCCGAGTAATCGAGCATTATAATCCCAGAATCCCTTGTCGCTGCTTTTTTGACTTGATAAGGCCTTAGGATGTGTCAATTTTCCTGTCATTTTTGTACATCGTTAGCGTTTTTATCGATGCTGGAATGGGGGAGAGTGGCTGGCGTGAAGTATGATAATGTTTTACATTTGAGTTGCTTAGCGATATATGGAATTAGGTATAAGCGCAGGAGTGATGTGGTTGCTTGGGATATTGGCAATACCGAAAGTGGGCTTGGTCTCGGTTTTTTTGATTAGCTTTGTTTCGGCTACCTTGGTGCCAATGGGCTCGGAGCCTGCTGTATTTGCCGTGATTGAAGCCAATCATGCTCTGTTTTGGACGGTGATTGCTGTTGCTACGTTGGGTAATACCCTTGGTGGTGTAGTGGATTATTGGATGGGATTTTATGCCAAAAAAATCGTCGCGTCGGGACTGGATAGTCGCTGGCATAGTCGTTTGCAGCGATTAGGACCTAAAAGTATGTTGCTGGCCTGGGTGCCTGTGATCGGAGATCCGATGTGTACATTGGCCGGTTGGCTTAGGTTGCCATTTTGGCCTAGTGTGGGGTACATGGCGCTGGGGAAATGCATGCGCTATATGTTGATGACAAATGTATTACTAGCGGTGCCCGATGGTTGGTGGCACCGCCTTGCGGGTTGGTTGGCGTAATAACGGGCTGATAATATTAAATTACTAATAGTGGTTTGCTAATTACAAATAATTCCGCCACCCAAGCAGACATCGCCCTGATAGAGTACTGCAGACTGACCCGGTGTGACAGCCCATTGCGACTGATCGAAGGTCAAACTGAAGGATGTCGGGTTGATTGCATCGAATTGGGCGACAACATCCGCTTGACGGTAGCGGGTTTTGGCCATTAATTGTTGCGGTTCTGGTGGTGTGCCAGCAACCCAGCTGACTTGATCCGCTGTTAGCCCAGGATACAATAGCCATGGATGGTCGTGGCCTTGCACAACATACAATGTGTTGCTGCTCATATCTTTGCGGGCAACATACCATGCGTCACTGCTGCCATCTGCATTTTGGTGGCTTTTGATTCCGCCGATGCCAATACCTTTGCGTTGTCCTAAGGTATAAAAACTTAAGCCAATATGCTGGCCGACCAATTCACCTTCGGGGGTTTTCATAGGGCCGGGTTGCTGAGCTAAATAGCGATTTAAAAATTCACGGAATGGGCGTTCGCCAATGAAGCAAATGCCGGTGGAATCTTTTTTGGCGGCATTAGGTAGTTTCAGCTGTTCAGCAATTTTTCGTACTTCGGTTTTATGAATTTCGCCAAGTGGGAATAGCGTTTTACATAATTGTGCCTGATTTAATCTATGCAAAAAATAACTTTGATCTTTGCTGGCATCGACTGCTTTAAGAAGTTGAAAACGACCATCGCGTTCACGCACACGTGCGTAATGACCTGTAGCGATGTAGTCCGCGCCCAATAGCATGGCGTGATCTAAAAATGCCTTGAATTTAATTTCTGCATTGCATAATACATCGGGATTAGGGGTGCGTCCTGCTTGATATTCGCGCAGAAATTCAGAAAATACACGGTCTTTATATTCGGCCGCAAAATTCACGGCTTCAATATCAACGCCAACAACGTCGGCAACACTGACGGCATCGATCCAGTCTTGGCGGCTGGAACAAAATTCGGAATCGTCGTCGTCTTCCCAGTTTTTCATGAAGAGGCCAATAACTTCATAGCCTTGTTGTTTTAATAGCCAAGCTGAAACCGAGGAATCGACTCCGCCTGACATGCCGATGACGACGCGTTTTTTAGACATAAAATGAGGTGACCGAAGTGAACTGCAAATAAGGTCAAATTATAACGGATCAGTGACACTACTGTGAGTGAATAAAAAAGACAGGGGTGCGCGTACACCGTCCAGATAGTCATTAATACATTGGAGAATGAGCGGACTGCGATGACGATCTTGTGTGGCGATAATCTCATCGTAACTCATCCACATAGTGCGTATGATACCTTCGTCCAGTGCTTGCTGATGTTTTTGTCCCAAATCGCCTGTAATCGCAAAACGCAGATAGGTGACCGGATATCCGCGTCGGGCTGACATGTAACGTGATAAATAGGTGCCGACAAGAAAAGTAGGAGTGAAATCATGCGCAGTTTCTTCGCGCGTTTCGCGGATGACGGCGTCGATTAGCGATTCATTGGGGTCAAGATGTCCGGCAGGTTGATTAATGCGTAGCCCATCCGATGTTTCTTCCTCAATCATAAAAAAAAGACCATTGCGTTCGATGATGGCGGCAACGGTTACAGAAGGTTTCCAGATTTCAGACATGGTATTCCTACATTCCTAATTCCTACATTCTAGTGGCCCCGCCCGGTTTACGTAACAGGTGTGTGATCCGAAATTGAATTTTACGGATCAATAAGGCCGCTATTTTAACGGTTCTTTCGTTAAAAACATCATTTCACTGATGATTGGCGTTAAATTCTGTATAAATTTTTTTGCGTTTATGTACTGTATGCCTATATAGTACGGGGCTTGTGGTAATTTTAAGTAAAATTTTTTGCGTCATTTTTGCAACATTTGGTGGTGCGGATGAAGTTGTTGCTAATCCGTCGTCGGCAGTTGTGCCAGCGAAATGGAGGATGAAATCCAATTCGGTGACATAAGTGCTCGCTCACGCTAAAATAAGCCTTCGGGCAATATTATAATTAATAGACAACTCATTGATTCTTCGCAAAGCTTAGTTTTACGCACGTCGTCCAGTATCTCTCTTTTGGAGAATAACGGGCATGGTGTCAGCATAGCTGTTGAAATCATAAAATTACAAAGGGAGTGAATATATGCGAATTGGCATCCCCGCCGAGACCAAGACAGGCGAAACACGGGTGGCAGCAACCCCGGAAACTATTAAAAAATACATTGCAGCTAAGCATCAGGTGCTAGTGCAGTCAGGCGCAGGTGTGGCCTCTAGTATTACGGACGAAGCGTACGCTGCTGCTGGTGCCGTAATTGCGACTGCTGCAGAGGTATTTGGTTGTGAGATGGTACTTAAAGTGCGTTCGCCGAATGAAGCTGAGCGTGGTTTGATGAAGCCCGACACTGTATTGGTGGGGATGCTCAATCCGTTTGATGCAGATAATACGGCGGCCTTGGCGACAAGCGGTTTGCGTGCATTTGCCCTAGAAGCTGCCCCTCGCATCACACGTGCCCAATCCATGGATGTATTGTCGTCACAAGCGAATATTGCTGGCTACAAGGCCGTGATGCTGGCTGCGAATACGTATCAACGTTTTATGCCGATGTTAATGACGGCAGCGGGTACAGTGAAAGCTGCACGGGTACTGATTATGGGTGTTGGTGTCGCGGGCTTGCAAGCGATTGCGACGGCTAAGCGTCTAGGTGCTGTGATTGAAGCATCGGATGTGCGTCCTCCCGTCAAGGAGCAGGTGGAATCCTTAGGCGCTAAATTTATTGATGTGCCGTTTCTGACCGACGAAGAACGTGAAATCGCCAAAGGTTCCGGTGGTTATGCACGTTCAATGCCGGAAGATTGGATGCGGCGTCAGGCGCAATTAGTGCATGAACGGGCTAAACAGGCTGATATTATTATTACGACAGCGCTGATACCGGGACGTAAAGCACCTATTCTGATTTCCGAAGAAACGGTCAAAGCGATGAAGCCGGGTTCTGTGATTGTCGATATGGCGGTAGAACAAGGCGGTAATTGCCCACTATCAGAATGTGGAAAAACGGTGACGAAATATGGTGTGCACATTATTGGTGAGCCCAATTTGGCGACACTAGTAGCGGCCGATGCATCTGCTTTGTATGCCCGCAATGTACTGGATTTTCTCAAGTTAATTATTGATAAGGACGCCGTTTTAGCGATTAATCGTGAAGACGAAATAGTGGCCGCCACACTACTGTGTTCTGGCGGTGAAATTTTGAAAAAGTAAGGAAATAGTTATGCAACGTAATATGCTTCGGGCTAAGATTCACCGCGCCACCGTAACACAGTGCGATTTGAATTATGAAGGATCCTGTGGAATCGACGAAAATTTGCTAGATGCTGCTGACATTCTCCCAGGTGAACGGATTGAACTGTACAACATCAATAATGGTGAACGCTTTTCCACGTATGCGATTAAAGGCAAACGTGGAAGTGGTGAAATTTCATTGAACGGTGCTGCGGCACGGCGTGTGCAATTAGGGGACTTGATGATTATTTGTACCTATGCACCGATGTCAGAAGCGTACGCAGCCACATATCAACCAAAAATTGTGTTTGTGGATGCCGACAACCAAATGACTGGATTGAAAAAAGAAAAGCTATTTAATTAGCCCGTTCTATTTGTTGTACTGCATTACATAACTATAACGTTACATTAAACGTAAATTTGATTAACATCATTGTAATATCACGGGGACAGACCCCCTCACTTTAAGAGGACAGCATGGAAGCTAGCCACACACTGACGAATCTCATTATTTTTGTACTGGCAATTTATGTCGGTTACCACGTAGTCTGGACGGTAACACCCGCCCTGCATACGCCGTTAATGGCTGTGACGAATGCAATTTCTGCCATCATTATTGTTGGCGCGATGTTAGCTGCAGGATCAACGGAAGGTTTACTGGCGCAGGTCATGGGAACGCTAGCAGTGGCCTTAGCTGCCGTGAATGTGTTTGGGGGATTCTTAGTGACTCAGCGCATGCTTGAAATGTTTAAGAAAAAAGAACCTAAAAAGGCAGCAATCAGTGTCGATAGCAAGGAGATTAAATAATGAGTATCAATGCAATGGTAATGCTGTACCTGATTGCATCAGTGTGTTTTATTCAGGCACTCAAAGGGCTGTCCCATCCTTCCAGTGCTAGACGTGGTAATGCGTTTGGTATGGCTGGTATGGCGATTGCGGTGGTAACAACATTGGCGATGATGATTGAAGTGAAATCACATCTGGAGAGCAGTTCCGGTATTGGCTATGTGTTGGTGATCGGTGGTGTGGTTGTGGGTGGTGCAATCGGTGCAACGTTGGCGAAACGGGTTGAAATGACCAAAATGCCGGAATTGGTTGCAGCGATGCATTCCCTGATAGGTTTGGCTGCAGTGTGTATCGCGGTGGCTGTGGTGTCTGAACCATGGGCGTTTAATTTGACCACCTTTGGTGGTGAGATTCCTTACGGTAATCGGGTGGAGTTATTTATTGGTACCTTTGTCGGTGCGATTACGTTTTCAGGATCAGTGATTGCGTTTGGTAAATTATCTGGTAAATATAAATTTCGTTTATTTCAGGGTACACCGGTGAGTTTTCCTGGTCAGCACATGGTTAATCTAGTGTTGGCATTGACGATGTTGGGTTGTGGGATTGGTTTTGTGGCGACACAAAGCTGGACGGCGTTTTCGGTCATGGCGGCGATTGCGTTTGGCTTAGGGGTGTTGATTATTATCCCTATTGGTGGTGCTGATATGCCGGTGGTGGTATCGATGCTGAATAGTTATTCTGGTTGGGCAGCGGCGGGGATTGGATTTTCATTAAATAACTCGATGCTGATTATTGCTGGGTCCTTGGTCGGTTCATCCGGTGCGATTTTGTCGTACATTATGTGTAAAGCGATGAATCGTTCATTCTTCAATGTGTTGTTGGGTGGTTTTGGTGGTGCGCCGGTAGAAGCTGCTTCCGGTACCCAAGCAGCCCGTCCAGTGAAATCGGGTTCTGCAGATGACGTTGCATTTTTGTTGGGTAATGCAGAAACCGTGATTATTGTCCCAGGCTATGGCTTAGCCGTTGCTCGTGCACAGCACTCATTGAAAGAATTGACTGAAAAACTGACGCACAAGGGAATTACGGTGAAGTACGCGATCCATCCGGTTGCCGGTCGCATGCCGGGTCATATGAATGTGTTGTTGGCTGAAGCCGAAGTACCATACGATCAAGTGTTTGAAATGGAAGACATCAATAGCGAATTTTCTCAAGCGGATGTGGTGTTAGTCTTGGGTGCCAACGATGTGGTTAATCCGGCGGCCAAAGATCCAAAATCGTCGATCGCTGGTATGCCTATTCTGGAAGCATATAAAGCCAAAACGGTTATCGTCAACAAACGTTCAATGGCTTCCGGTTATGCCGGCTTGGACAATGAATTGTTTTATATGGACAAAACCATGATGGTGTTCGGCGACGCTAAAAAAGTCATCGAAGATATGGTTAAGGCGATTGATTGATTGTTTAAGTGACTGTAGTTGGCGTCACTAATAAAAAACCACCAGTATTGAACTGGTGGTTTTTTTACATCAATCGGGCTTTTAATTTGCCTAGTTGCTCTTCGAGTATGATGAAGTCATCGGTCGGCATGTCAGCAAAGCGATCTTGCATCATGTGAACGACGTGCGGAAACGTATCGGCAAAAATTTGTTCGCCGAGTGGAGTCAGGCAGATGTGAAAGTGACGGCGGTCGGTGCAACTGCGAGTGCGCAAAGTGTAGCCTTTTTGCTCTAGTCGATCCAATACCCCTGTCAGCGTCCCTTTGGTGATTAAAGTTTTTTCACCAAGTTCTTTGCAACTCATGCCAGTGGTATTACCTAGCGTGGCAATAATATCGAATTGGGCGTGGGTTAGCCCAAGCTGTCGAATCTCACGACTCGACAGCTTTTCAAACTGTTGCATACACTGAGCTAATAGCCGAATGCTGCGCATGATATGACGCTCACCCATAATGGTGATACCTGTTGTCGGTAGTCATGGTAATGCGGTGGGCGTCTTTCATGGGTGATTTCTTAGTTGGCCAAAACAGCTTCAACCTGAATGCGCAATGTCACTTCTGGTTGGAATGGTGGTGAGTATTTTGACAGCCCAAAGTCTGTACGTTTGAATTCTGCCGACACATCGGCACCACATACTTCACGCTTCAACATTGGATGAATGATGCATTTAAATGTGTTGATCGTGAGTGTAACTGGCTTAGTGACACCCAATAATGTCAATTCGCCCATGACGGCAACTGGTTTTTCGCCATCAAATTTAAAGTTAGTAGCTTTGTAGGTTGCTGTTGGGAATTTTTCAACATTAAAAAAATCAGCAGATTTAGCATGTTCATTCATTTTTGCATGGCCAAAATCAATCGATGATGCATCGATGCTGATGTCTAATGAACCGGTTTGCGCTGCACGGTCAATGGTCACTGTGCCAGATGTTTTGTTGAATTTACCGCGCCATGTCGAAATGCCGAAATGGTCAGCTTCAAAACTAGGGTAGGTGTGGCTAGGGTCAATCGTGTAAGTTTGTGGTTGAGCAAAAACTTGCGGTGCTAGAGCGACTAATGCGATACCGGCTAAGTGGGTTAATTTCATAATGTGTCCTGTGTGGGTGAACATGGGAGTATTCGCTGCTAATGTATTTATTTGTTATGCTAATTATTGCGTTGTTACTACGTGAAACTTGATAATGACTTCATCAGCGACCGTATCAGTGGCTTTCCATTCACCTTCACCAATATTATAGGTCAGTCGTTTGATCGGTAAGGCGCCATCAAAAATCACGTTGGCGCCGTCTTTTTTGATGGTGACAGGAAAACTGACATCGGTGGTTTTTCCTTTGATCGTGAGTTTGCCATAGGCTTCCAGTTTGCCGTTGGGCGCGACTTTCATACTGGTAGAGACAAAACTAGCCTTGGGAAATTGGGGGGCGTTAAACCACTCTTTTTTCATGACTTCACCGTTGTATTCCGGGTCGCCTAAATCGAAACTGGGAATCGAAATGTCGACACTGGCGCGAGCGGTTTCCGGTTTGGCAGCATTGTAATCAATGCTGGCAGTAAATTGCTTAAATTTGGCTTCCACCGGAACATTTAACTGTTTAAACGTGGCAGTGACCATGCTTTTGCTGTTATCTACCCTGAGTGCAGCATACGCGATACTGGTGACTGCTAATGTCATTGCCAGCAGCGTTACCCGTACTGGTGTGCTAGTGAATGTGCGATTGCTGGGAAAAATACGTGCGATGAGGTTTTTCATAATGATCCTTAAAATAAGTTACCATGGAAGGATGCGATTCAACACCCCATCCCGGTCAATCAACTGATGTTTTAGTGCGGCCAATACATGTGCGCAAACAAGAGCTAGCATACTCATGTTGAGCAGATAATGGAGTTCTTTGAGTAGTGGTTTGAGTTCTGGATTAGGCCCCATAAATACCGGCAATGGAATAATACCTAAATAAACGATCGGAATACCAGCGGATAGACTGTAAATATAGCCCGATACAGGAATGGCAAACATCAGCACGTATAACAAACCATGTAAGCCGGATGCGGCTTTATGCTGCCAGTTTGGCATGTTAGCAGGGTAGGCCGGTGGCGTATGTGTCAGACGCCATAACAGCCGGATACTCGCCAAACCAAGTACCGTCACACCTAGCCATTTGTGCCAAGAAAAATACCGAAGTTTGGTCGGCGTGATGCCATGAATATCCACCATGGTGACGCCGAGGAAAAATGCGGAAATAATCAGCAGGGCAATCAGCCAATGTAATAAAATGGCAGTGAGAGTGTATTTTTTCATTGTTGTGCCTGTTTTTTCAAACTAAATTAGTTCGTGTTAGGACTAATTCTAACAAAAAAAAATCATCCTTGCTGAAGGGATGATTTTTTGTGCCAAATGGGACAGGCTGAATTAAATTTTGCTGGCTAATTCTGCGGCGATACCGACGTAATTTGCTGGTGTCATCGCGAGCAGTAAGGTCTTGGCTTCTACAGGAATGGCCAGACCTTGAATGAATTCACGTAAGGCGTCTTTTGAAATGCCTTTGCCACGTGTGAGTTCTTTTAATTGTTCATAGGGATTGGCAATGCCATAGCGACGCATCACGGTTTGTACTGGTTCGGCCAGTACTTCCCATGTGTTGTCCAGATCGGCAGCCAGACGTTCTGGATTGACTTCCAATTTGTTTAAACCACGTAAACAACTGTCATAGGCTAATAAGGTATAGCCAAATGCGACACCGATGTTACGTAAGACAGTGGAGTCTGTCAGGTCGCGCTGCCAGCGTGAAACCGGTAGTTTTTCTGCTAAATGTTTGAGGACGGCATTTGCTAAGCCGAGATTGCCTTCGGAATTTTCAAAGTCAATCGGATTTACTTTGTGCGGCATGGTGGACGATCCGATTTCACCAGCTTTGGTGCGTTGCTTGAAGTAGCCGATGGAGATGTAACCCCAGATGTCGCGGTTTAAATCCAATAAGATAGTATTCACACGTGCGAACGCATCAAACAATTCTGCCATATAGTCATGTGGCTCGATTTGGATGGTGTATGGGTTGTGTTTTAGCCCCAGACGTTGTTCGATCACTTGTTTAGAAAAAGCATCCCAGTCAACGTCTGGATATGCTGATAAATGGGCGTTGTAATTGCCGACTGCGCCATTCATTTTGCCCAGCATCTCAACGCTGGCGATGCGTGTGACAGCGCGCTGTAAACGTGCAACGACGTTAGCGATTTCTTTGCCCAGTGTGGTCGGACTGGCAGGTTGTCCATGGGTGCGTGATAACATCGGTAAGGCCGCGTTAGTGTGCGCAATTTCTGTTAATTTGGCGATTAAATTGTGTAATGCAGGTAGCATGACTTGATCACGTGCCGCTAATAACATCATGCCGTGTGAGGTATTGTTAATATCTTCAGAGGTACAAGCAAAATGAATGAATTCTGAGGCGGCAAGTAATTCAGGGTGATCAGCGACTTGTTCTTTGAGCCAGTATTCAACTGCTTTTACGTCGTGGTTGGTGACGGCTTCGATTTCCTTGATGCGTGCTGCTTGCGCTTCACCAAACTGACCAACGATTTTTTCTAATGTGGCATTGGCAGCGTCGGAAAAGGGCACGATTTCTGCAAATCCGGCTTCAGATAGTGCTTGCAACCAAGAAATTTCGACTTTGACGCGATGATGCATAAAGCCGGTTTCAGACAAAATGGCCCGAAGTGGATTAACTTTGCTGGCGTAGCGACCATCTAGTGGTGAGAGTGCGGAAAGAGGTGTCAGTGACATAATGAATAGTGGGTAGTAGAAGGAAGCGTGCAGAAAGCAAAAAAATAATGCAAAAGTACAATAGGCAGCAGGCGATCAGATGGGTACAGTAATCAAACGCTGAACAAATGCTGAAAATTTGTGCAAAAGTAATATTTTAGTGCAAGATACGGATAAGCCGTGATTTTACCACTGTCAGGGCGAATAATCAGCTGACAATAAAAATATGCAATTCGGTCAGAAGAATGAAGTAATAGGTATTAAATCAATGTAGTACGACCATAACGCTGATCATAATGGCGCACATTCGGCAATGTTGTTGTTGAATATGTACATTTTAATTCTTCCGGTAAACTTAAATGGTCACAATGATATAATCATCGTAGATTATTATATAAAACACCTATGAAACTAATTGGCTCACTTGCAAGTCCCTTCGTTAGAAAAGTCCGCATCGTTTTGGCGGAAAAAAAACTCGAATGCGACTTAATACTCGAAAATGTGTGGGCAGCTGATGCTAGCATTCAACGGTTTAATCCGCTTGCCAAAGTGCCTTGTCTGCTCATGGAAGACGGTAGCAGTATGTTTGACTCCAGTGTGATTGTGGAGTATTTGGATACCTTGACACCGGTGTGTAAACTGATTCCAAGTAATGGCCGTGAGCGTGCCAGTGTAAAGTGCTGGGAAGCGTTGGCAGATGGAATGCTGGATGCGGCGATTTTAGTGCGATTGGAATTGATTTTGCGCCCAGCTGAGTTGCAAAGTAATGACTGGATAGCGCGTCAAATGAGTAAGGTTCACGCCAGCTTAAAATCCATGTCAACGCAATTAGGTGATGAATTGTTTTGTGCCGGAACGCACTATACCTTGGCTGACGTGAGTGTTGGTTGTGCGTTGGGATGGTTGTTATTTCGATTCCCTGAGCTGGACTGGCGAGCTGATTATCCTAATTTGGCTAAATTATTTGCCAAATTGTCGGAGCGCCCTTCCTTTAAAGACACTTTCCCGCAGTAATTGCTAGTCTTCTGTCATTTTCCTCTTAAGAGGCTGTCGCAAAACGGTGTTTGATCTCACTTCATTACCGAGTTGCGACGTCTCATCAAGTTGACTGATTTGACTGATAATCGCGCGCCATTGTGGTAACTCTGCTTGGCCAGATCGTCGCATTCCAAAAAATAAAGCAATGTTTTCGTGTTCTGCGTTGAAAACCTCTAAGGAGGTGACAATGCCATCTTTTGTCGGCTTTTTGACGATCCAGACATGCGCGATATGGTCTTCCCGTAGATGTAAATTGAACTCTGGATCGATAATGTTAAGCCAATGACCAAGTGTGACAATGTTGTCGATCGGGCCGGTGTGAATTTGCAACATGCCATGATTGCTGACAAAAATCATCATCGGCGTGGAAGTGAAGGAGGCGAGTCGTATGAGCTCACGTACCGCTGTGGTGTTAACTTGGTAGGCGAAGTCACTGCCGATAAGGCGGAATGCCTGATGACGTTCTGCGCCAAAGTGAGTTAATAATGTTGAAAATTCATGCGTGTCTTGCATAGCTGACCAGGCAGTACGCATGGTGGCGACATCAATACTGTGATCAGGGGAGCATTGTTTGTTGTGGGTGGATGAGCTAATGGCGAGCGTTTCGTGTTGCTGCTTTGCTGCGAATTCAGTGACGATGCGATAAAATATGTCGACGTTACTCTCTTTTTGTAAGAATACCTTGTGAACGGCATCCCCGTTGGCATCGAAAAATTGCAGACTATGACGTTGCTGGCCTGTGACTGGGTTTCGGTTTTCAGTGATGGCAAATCCATGTTGCCAATGCTTGAAATGGATACGCAAGTCATTACCTCCGCCGATAGCTAGCCCGATCCCACGGTGAAGGAAAATATGGGGGTAAATACCGATTTTTTCATGGACGACTGATTCGTTGCGAGTGAGCGCCATTACTTTGCCCAATTCAGGAAGTTGTTTAATGAGCTCACTATATGGGCCGTGTAACCTGACAACATGTTCGCCGTAATTGCACGCAACCAACTCCGCTTCACTGACTCCTAAGGCATGCGCTGCATCACGTGTACGCAAGTTTTTTTGCTGTTTTAAATGGAGATAACGGACGCGCAGATTGGCGTTGTTGCTGTTTTCGTGTGTAAGGTTGTTCATAACGTTTCCTTCGACGGTTAGGCAATCAGATATCAGATCGCGATATCCGTGAGAGTCGAAAAAGATGCTTTAGTTCAATTTTTTCTGCAAGGAAATCAAAAAAGGTGTTTTGGTTTGTTGTTGGATAGCGTTATCAACTACTTGCGCCCATGGCTCGCACAATTGCTGGCAAGTCGCGCGCAGTACAGGGGCCAACTCAGGCAGATCAGACAGAATTTTTAAATGGCGTTCGATAACAGCAGCTAATTTGATACAAACACGATGGTCTGAATTTAATGCGCTGTTGGTGGTGTAGTGCGACATTAAATGTAAAACTGCGGATACCAAAATTTCTGGGTGGGTTGATTGGCCAGCGTGCGATTGAGGCTCAGATGTTGGTTCAAATTCAGACAAGGGTATCATCAAATTTTCCTTATTGTGATGACTGTGGCTGGCATTGGAATCTGGCTGGCTGAGTGGGGTTCTAGAATAGGGTTGGCTGATGCCGTGATGTCGAGCTATGCCGTCAAGATTAATTTATTCAACTGTGTAATGCGCAGCCGATAAATCCGACCTTCATGATCAATTTCGACTTCGCGTCGATTGTGCAGTACTTCGGTGCTGGGTATGCGTAGCGGTAAGGTGATTTTCGCTGGCACGTTGTTCATTGGTGTCTGTTGCGATGGCATGGATGGTTGCGATAGCGCTGTCATGGACTCCTCCGTTTTTAAATGATAATGATTCCCATTTATGATTATTCTCCAATTTTTATTGAATTACAAGTTATTTGTCTAAAAATGCATCATTGGACGCGGAATTTTCGAAGCGCAATCATTTACAACTGAATTGCTTGAAACGATGTCGCACTAGCGAGTGGCCAATAAGTGGCATACAGTTCGGGTAATGGTGTGCTTGGTGTGCCGTGTTCGGTTGGGGTGGCAAGTAATTGCCCTGGTTTTAGATAGGTTAGGAGCAATGAGGCCGGTTTGACCTGATCGTGTGATATACGTCGAATAATGTGGTGAGGTCGTAGTTGGTCAGGATGCGATAAGCCGGCTGCTGCGATTAATTCTGCAAGTGCTTTGAGTGTGTTTAAATGAAAGTGGGCTACCCGTTGTGCTTTGTCTGGGACAAACAGTGCTTTTTGTTTATGTGGATCCTGGGTTGCAACCCCAGTTGGGCAGCGGTCGGTATGGCAGCTTTGGGATTGGATGCAGCCAAGGGCGAACATAAAGCCGCGTGCTGAATTGCACCAGTCCGCTCCCAGCGCCAGCGTGCGTGTGATGTCGAATGCAGTGATAATTTTTCCGGATGCGCCAAGTTTGATGTGCTCGCGCAGATTGCAACCGGTGAGCGTATTGTGTACCAGTAGTAGCGCTTCTTGTAGTGGTGTTCCTACGTGGTCAGAAAACTCCACTGGTGCTGCACCAGTACCTCCTTCACCGCCATCGATAACAATAAAGTCTGGAAGTAGACCCGTAGCGAGCATGGCTTTGGCGATGCTAAAAAATTCCCAGGGATGACCGACAGAAAGTTTGAATCCAGTGGGTTTTCCGCCAGACAGAGTACGTAGTTTATCAACAAATTGGAGTAATTCTACTGGAGTTGAAAATGCACTATGACTGGCAGGTGAAACACAATCAACACCTTCTTGGACGCCACGCGCCAAAGCGATTTCAGCGCTAACTTTGGCGCCGGGGAGCAAGCCGCCATGGCCGGGTTTGGCACCTTGGGATAACTTAACCTCAATCATTTTGACTTGACTTAATTGTGCGTTGACGATAAATTTTTTCTCGTCAAATGTGCCGTCGGGATGACGGCAACCAAAATAGCCTGAACCGATTTCCCATACCAAATCCCCACCGGTAACCGCATTGCCTTCCGGTTTGTGATAGGTGCTAATGCTGCCTTCACCAGTGTCATGCATGAAATTGCCGATTTTTGCACCTTGATTTAATGCCCGAATCGCGTTGGCGGAGAGTGCGCCAAAACTCATTGCAGAAATGTTGAAAATACTGGCAGAATAAGGCTGAGCTCGGGTAGATCCGATGGTGATGCGAAAATCATGGGTGTCTACTTTTGCCGGTATGATGGAATGCCCGATCCATTCGTAGCCGGTTTGATATAAGTGCAGTTGGGTTCCGAAAGGACGTTTATCCAATTGCTGTTTGGCACGCTGATAGACGATAGATCGTTGGTCGCGTGAAAAAGGATTTTCTGATGCATCGTCCTCTAAAAAATATTGGCGAATTTCAGGTCGGATCGATTCAAAGAAAAACCGCAGATGTGCCAAAATCGGATAATTGCGTAAAATGGAGCGTTTAGTTTGAATGATGTCATAGAATCCGATAGACGTCAGTACGCCAGTGGCGAGTGCAACCCAGCAAGAGACATCATGCCAGCTAAAATGGGTGAGGGAAATAATACAGAGTAGTAGGGAGAGTGCTAGGGTGGCGTATCGCAGTAATATACTTTGCATTGTGATCCCTTATCATTGATATGCCTTGCTATCGGACACTGGTATGCCCTGAGTAGGGCCCTAGCGAAAGCGGTAGAGGTAAGCGCTGTATCGCTAAAAAATATATTGGTTAAAAGCAATTCTAAAGGTAAGCCATAAAAATGGACATGGATTTCGTTCGGAATCAATGAAATTAATTATTGAACGTATTTTTTTGATGGATTATGCTGCACTTTGGTGCAGGGAAGACCGCGTATAATCATGATTTGTTGTCTATTTAATGTTTGTTTGATATTGGTTTAATGTTTATTTTGCAATTAAATACCGCCTAAAAGTGCAACTCCAGTCAGCGTGGTGCAACGCAATAAGTTAGAATGTCAGCAAATGTACTTATATAAAATTGTTTTGGTGGCGTTATTGATGTCCTATTGTTGTCGTATTGCTGTGGTATAGGACCATGCTACGTCAGTCCGAACTCGTTATTTTCACTGCTTTTTCACCAGAATCACCCATGAATGCTCCTGCACAAATTCACGCTTTGAATCTTACTCCGCCCGCCGATCCATCGGCGCGTCTGCGCGAAATTCCTTATAACTATACGTCGTTTTCGGATCGGGAAATTGTGATCCGGTTGTTGGGGGAGCCTGCCTGGCAATTGGTAGATAGTTTACGTGGTGCACGTCAGACTGGCCGTTCAGCACGTATGTTGTATGAGGTGTTGGGCGATATCTGGGTGGTCCAGCGTAATCCGTATTTGCAGGATGACTTGTTGGATAATCCTAAGCGACGTCAGGCTCTGATTGATGCATTAAACCACCGTTTAGGCGAAGTGGATAAGCGTCGTTTGGATAATGCAGGGCTAGGCGATGATGCACAGGAGGCGCGTCTGCGTAGTCAGCATGTGGATTCGTTGTTGCAGGCGGCACGCGCTGCTGTGCAAAAATTTTCCGATGAATTTCGTCATACCTATGATTTACGCAAGCGTGCTGTACGCTTGCTGTCGAAGTACACCCAAAAAGATAATATCAAGTTTGATGGTTTATCCCGTGTATCACATGTTACCGATGCGACCGATTGGCGTGTTGAGTATCCGTTTGTGGTACTTACGCCGGATACGGAAGATGAAATGGCCGGATTGGTCAAATGCTGTATTGAATTGGGATTGACTATTATTCCACGTGGAGGTGGAACTGGGTACACCGGTGGTGCCATTCCACTAACCCCGCGTTCAGCTGTGATTAATACCGAAAAGCTGGAAACGCTGGGACAGGTTGAAATGACCGTGTTGCCGGGCTTGAGTACGCCGTATGCCACGATTTATTCTGGTGCTGGTGTAGTGACTAAACGCGTATCTGATGCCGCTGAAAAGGCTGGGTTTGTGTTTGCGGTTGATCCGACATCTGCAGAAGCTTCATGTGTTGGTGGTAACGTTGCAATGAATGCAGGTGGTAAAAAAGCAGTATTGTGGGGTACAGCGCTGGATAATCTGGCTTCCTGGCGTATGGTGGATCCGAATGGCGATTGGCTTGATGTCACGCGATTGAATCATAATCTGGGTAAAATTCATGATGTCGAAGTAGCCAACTTTAAGCTGGAATGGACCCATCCAGATCAAAAAACGCCATTTAAAACCGAACAATTGGATATTAAAGGTCGTGTCTTCCGCAAAGAAGGCTTGGGAAAAGACGTTACCGATAAATTTTTGGCAGGTTTGCCGGGCGTTCAAAAAGAAGGCTGTGATGGCTTGATTACCTCAGCGCGCTGGATTTTGCATAAAATGCCGAAATTCACCCGTACTGTTTGCTTGGAATTTTTTGGTCAAGCACGTGATGCTATTCCATCGATTGTTGAAATCAAAGACTATCTGGATGAACAAACACGTCAAGGCGGTGCGATTTTGGCTGGTTTGGAACATTTGGATGAACGTTATTTGCGTGCAGTAGGGTACACAACCAAATCCAAACGCGGCGTTCTTCCTAAAATGGCGTTGTTTGGTGACATCGTTGGAGATAATGAAAACGCCGTGGCACAAGCGGCATCCGAAGTGATTCGGTTGGCGAATACCCGTGTGGGCGAAGGTTTTGTTGCTGTATCGCCGGAAGCGCGTAAAAAGTTTTGGCTGGACCGAGCGAAAACTGCGGCAATTTCACGCCATACGAATGCATTCAAAATTAATGAAGACGTGGTTATTCCACTCAACCGGATGGGGGAATATACCGACGGCATTGAACGTATTAATATTGAATTGTCGATTCAAAATAAATTGAATTTGATCACAGCATTACGCGAATTTATTACTAACGGTAATTTACCGTTAGGTAAAAATGATGACGTGGATGGTGATGCTATTCCCTCTGCTGAATTGCTGGAAGATCGGGTTGCCCAAGCCCAGAGTTTGTTGGTTGCCGTAGAAGCGCGTTGGCAGACTGTGTTGGATCAGTTGGATCAGCCCTTGGTCAATGTGAAGGCGACGTTGGCGGGATTGGGACTGGATAAATTGCTGCCAGTATTGGATGCCAGATTGGTGACGCAGCCGGAAGCGACGCTGTTTGATGTGGTGCAGGATCGTACCATCCGAATTTCGTGGAAAAATGAAGTGCGTGCACAATTGCGTCAGATTTTTAATGGTGCTGCGTTCAAATTAATTCTTGATGAATGTGTGGCGACGCATAAAAAAATATTGCGTAGTCGGGTTTTTGTTGCCTTGCATATGCATGCAGGGGATGGGAATGTGCATACCAATCTGCCAGTGAATTCGGACGATTATTCGATGCTACAAGTTGCGCATGCTGCCGTCGCACGGATTATGGTATTGGCACGTGAATTGAACGGTGTCATTTCAGGCGAGCACGGTATTGGTATCACTAAGTTAGAGTTTTTGACCGATGCTGAAATTCAGGAATTCCGTGACTACAAATTGCGGGTCGATCCAGAAGGACGTTTTAATAAAGGGAAATTACTGAATTTGCCGGGCTTGGAAGCGGACTTGAGTAATGCCTACACACCTTCGTTTGGGTTGATGGGGCATGAGTCACTGATTATGCAACAAAGCGATATTGGTGCGATTGCCAATAGCGTGAAGGATTGTTTGCGTTGTGGTAAATGTAAACCCGTGTGTGCGACCCATGTGCCTCGGGCTAATTTGTTGTACTCGCCACGGAATAAAATTTTAGCGACCTCGTTGTTGGTGGAAGCGTTTTTGTATGAAGAACAAACGCGTCGCGGGATTTCAATCAAGCATTGGGAAGAGTTTGAAGATGTGGCGGATCATTGCACCGTCTGTCATAAATGCTTGACCCCATGTCCTGTTGATATTGATTTTGGTACCGTATCCATGAATATGCGTAATTTGTTGCGCAAAATGGATAAAAAATCGTTTAATCCGGGGACGGCAGCATCAATGTTTTTCCTGAATGCGAAAGATCCAGCGACGATTAAAGCGGCACGTGAGGTGATTTTTGGCTGGGGTGTTGGTGCTCAGCGATTGGGGAATACCTTACTCAAATCCTTCGCCAAAAAACAAACGAAAGCGCCACCATCTACGTTGGGTAAAGCGCCGATTAAAGAACAAGTGATTCATTTTATTAATAAGAAAATGCCGGGTAATTTACCGAAAAAAACGGCGCGCGCTTTGTTAGATATTGAGGATGATAAAGTCATTCCCATTATTCGTGATCCGCAAAAAACCAGTGCGGATACGGAAGCGGTGTTTTATTTCCCCGGTTGTGGTTCTGAACGCTTGTTTTCGCAGGTCGGACTGGCAACACAAGCGATGCTGTGGCATGTCGGTGTACAAACGGTATTGCCGCCTGGTTATCTATGTTGCGGCTACCCACAGCGCAGTATTGGTGATTTTGAAAAGGGCGATAAAATCATTACCGACAATCGGGTGTTGTTCCATCGTATGGCGAATACCTTGAATTATCTGGATATCAAAACCGTGGTGGTGTCATGCGGAACCTGTTATGACCAACTAGCTGGGTATGAATTTGATAAAATTTTCCCAGGGTGTCGGATGATTGATATTCATGAATATTTATTGGAAAAAAATATCAAGCTGGAAGGGGTGACTGGAACGCGTTATATGTACCATGACCCTTGTCATACACCGATGAAATTACAAGATCCACTGAAAACGGTGAATGCCTTGATTACGACGGTAGATGCGACAAAAATCGAGAAAAATGACCGGTGTTGCGGTGAGTCTGGTACCTTAGCCGTGTCGCGTCCTGATATTTCGACGCAAGTTCGCTTCCGTAAAGAGGAAGAAATGGTCAAGGGCGCAGATAAATTGCGCGCAGATGGTTTTGTCGGCGATGTGAAAATTCTGACGTCGTGTCCTGCGTGTTTGCAAGGATTGACACGTTTTGATGAAGATAGCAGCACGAAGGCCGATTACATTGTGGTTGAAATGGCGAAGCATATTTTGGGTGAGAACTGGATGCCGGACTATGTGGCCAAAGCGAATAATGGTGGAATTGAACGGGTGCTGGTGTAATGGTGCAATCAAGCGATCACCGTTTGTCGGCGTGCGCGCTGTGCTGTGTTGATGATACAGAAGAAATTATCGTCAGCACGCCTGACTGGCGCGTGGTGTTGGTGGACGATGCGGCTTTTCCCGGTTTTTGTCGGGTTATCCGGCAGGCACATGCGCAAGAAATGACGGATATTTCTCCACCTGAGCGCACGGCATTGATGGACGTGGTGTGGGCGGTGGAGGCGGCGATTCGTAGCGTCATGCAGCCTGATAAAATCAATCTGGCTAGTTTGGGCAATATGGTGCCGCATGTGCATTGGCATGTGATTCCACGGTTTAGGGATGATAGCCATTTTCCTAACCCTATATGGGGACAAGCGGAGCGTGTGGCCACTGTTGCTGCGTTAGCGCAGCGTCGTGCCTTATTGCCCGCATTGCGCATGGCGATCGTGGCAGGCATTGGTCATCGCTATGATGTACTTAACTGAATACGAGATCGGGAAAAATGATGACGCCTACGGCGATTAATGTTCGAACGCAGTCGAAAGTACTAGAAGTGGAATTCGGTGATACGCATTTTTCACTCCCATTTGAACTTTTGCGCGTGTATTCCCCCTCAGCCGAAGTGCGTGGGCATGGTGCTGGGCAGGAAGTGCTGCAAACGGGGAAGCGTAATATTGGTTTGACGGCATTGGAACCAGTCGGCCATTACGCTGTCCAACCACATTTTACGGATGGACATACGACCGGAATTTTTTCTTGGGAGTATCTTCATTGGCTAGGGGATAACCAATCGCGTTTGTGGCAAGAGTATTTGGATCGCTTGCAAGCAGCAGGGTTCGGTGGCGAGTCGGGACGTGATGTCATCGTTGATTCAGTGAATGGTTCCGGCTTGGCTGCTAAAAGCTGTCAATCACATTAATTTAACATTTTAGAGAAATTCGGCAAAATATCATGACAAATACCACGCATTTTGGCTATGCCACCGTTGAGGAAAATCAAAAAGTTCATAAAGTGGCTGAAGTTTTTCATTCGGTAGCAGCGAAATACGATGTAATGAATGATTTGATGTCGGCTGGGTTGCACCGTGTGTGGAAGTTATTCACCATTGCACAGGCTGGTATCAGACCAGGATTTAAAGTGCTCGATATTGCTGGCGGTACCGGTGATCTCTCCAAAGAATTTGCTAAACAGGCTGGGCCAACCGGTGAGGTATGGCTGACGGATATTAATGAATCCATGTTACGCGTCGGTCGGGATCGATTATTGAATAAAGGTATTATTACCCCGACCTTGTTGTGTGACGCCGAGAAAATCCCCTTTCCTGATAATTACTTTGATCGGGTAACAGTCGCGTTTGGATTGCGCAATATGACACATAAGGATGTAGCGCTGGCGGAGATGCGCCGGGTGTTAAAACCTGGTGGAAAATTGTTGGTGTTAGAGTTTTCTAAAGTGTGTAGTGCTTTGCAAAAACCCTATGACGTATATTCGTTTTCGGTACTTCCATGGTTGGGAAAGCAAATCGCAAATGATTCTGAAAGTTATCGTTATCTGGCTGAATCGATTCGTATGCATCCTGATCAGGAAACCCTGAAAACGATGCTTCAAGATGCAGGTTTGGAGCGTGTTACCTATTTTAATTTATCTGCAGGTGTGGCTGCACTTCATACCGGGATAAAATTTTAATGGTGTATTTTAGGAGTGAATGATGAAAAAAATACTATTGACAGTATTGATGGTGTTAAGCACCTTAGCCATGTCGGTGAACGATGCTGATGCTAAGCGCTTGGGGGGCGGTGGGTCGATAGGTCGTCAGTCGCAAAATATATCGCGTCAACAAGCGCCAGCACAACAGGCACCGAATCAGGCTAATCAAGCCAGTCAGGCTAGACCAGTAAATGCAGCCAGCCCTAGCGCAGCGCCTGCTAGACCATGGAAGGGAATACTTGGTGGTGCATTACTGGGTCTTGGATTAGGAGCGCTATTGTCGCACTTTGGTTTTGGTGGTGCCGCTGCTGGGATGATTGCAGGTTTGCTGATGTTGGTATTTGGCATCATGATACTTATGTTTGTATTCCGTGCGTTTCGACGGAAACCAGAAGCTGATCCCTATCAATCTATATACGCTGCGGCTTCGACACCTTCAGTTCGGGAAATGAATTCGTATAGTGATGTATCCGTTAATTCCACATCTGGCACGATGATTGGTGCAGGAACACTTATTGGTGCAGAAACGGGGAGCAATGGGACTGCCACGTCAGCAACTTGGCAAATTCCGGCTGATTTTGATGTGCAGGGCTTTGAGCGGCATGCCCAAACGTACTTCATTCGTTTGCAAGCCGCCTGGGATAAAGCAGATATTGTGGATATTCGGGAATTTACTACCCCGGCCATGTATGCAGAAATTAAGCTGCAAATTCAGGAGCGTGGTAGTTCAGCTAATGTGACCGATGTGCTATCCGTGAATGCCAAATTAATGGGAATAGAAACAATCGATGCGGATTATTTGGCCAGCGTTCGGTTTACTGGCACAATCAAGGAAGCACCCGGAGCGGTCACGGAATCATTTAATGAAGTATGGAACCTGGTGAAACCAGTCTCAGGGCAAGGTGGTTGGTTATTGGCTGGGATTCAACAAGCAGATTAATTACTGCAGTAAGTCTCGGTATTTCTCAGGAAGCTGGTAAACTAGGGGTCGTCCGTGGGTGTAAATCACGGACGACTTTTTTATATGAAAAAATGAACCCACTATTGCCTCTCTTAAATAAGCTCCACACGTTCAACCCACTTAGCGGATCCAGTCAGCCTAGTGCTGAAAATGCTGCAAGTTCGTCAATATCGGCACCTGCTGTTCATTCATTGAAGCAAATGCTGGAATGGGCGATGGTAAGCGGACTTGAGTTTGCCTTGATCCCTGCGTTGAATTACGTGCTTGCGGATGCAGAGTGGGCAAGCAAAAAATTGCAAGGCCATGTTGGAAAGGTAGTCTGTTTCGATTTTGGGGTGTTTATGGTGCGTGTCATCATTACACCAAATGGGATGTTGGCCTTGTCCCCGGAATCTGTTCCGGTGACGACGATTCGGATTAAATTGGCTGACATTCCTTTAATATTGCAAGACAAGCAACGAGCGATATCGTATGTTAAGCTGGATGGCGATGCTGATTTGGCACAGGCTATTTCGGAACTTGGTCAGCATTTGCGTTGGGATGGGGAGCAGGAGTTGAGCCGGGTGGTGGGCGATATTCCGGCACGTCGGATCACGCAGGCGGGACAATCCTTGTTACACTCGATGGCGCGTAATGTTCAGAAATTGCAGGAAAATATGGCTGAATATTTGCTCGATGAAAACCCACTGTTGGTCAGACCGATCGAGGTGAATGCGTTTTCACGGGATGTGGGTCGTACGCGTGATGATGTTGAACGCTTAATGAAGCGGCTAGAAAACGTTGAGCGAGTGTGTGCTCAACAACGTGCGCAAGCATTGAAACTGGTTTAATGGGAAATCCTGAATGAACTTCAAATTTATACGGCTGATTAAGATTCTATTAGTAACCTTGCGTTACGGTCTAGATGAAATTGCGTTTTCTGGTTTGGGGGTTGGTCGGATAGCAAGGATAGTAGGGTATGTGTATTTTTGGCGTGATTTGAGTGCACCTCGGGGCGTGCGCTTGCGTTGTGCTTTGGAAGAATTAGGGCCGATTTTCGTTAAATTTGGTCAGGTATTATCGACGCGGCGTGATTTAATACCGTTAGATATTGCAATAGAATTAACTAAATTACAAGATCGTGTGCCTCCCTTTGATAGTGACAAGGCGATCGACCAGATCGTTAAATCTTTGGGGCAACATCCAGATGCGTTGTTTGCGCAGTTTGAGCGTATTCCTGTCGCATCTGCGTCGATTGCTCAGGTGCATTTTGCTGTTTTGAAAAATGGGCAAGAGGTTGCGGTCAAAGTGTTGCGGCCTGGCATGAAAAGATCGATTGATCAAGACGTTGCGTTAATGCATGTGGCTGCCGGTTTATTAGAGAATTTATGGTCTGACGGTAAACGTTTGAAACCACGCGAAGTAGTGGGAGAATTTGATAAGTATTTGCACGATGAATTAGATTTGATGCGTGAAGCGGCGAATGGCAGTCAGCTGCGGCGTAATTTTGCAGAATCGGACTTGTTGTTGGTGCCAGAAATGTTTTGGGATTATTGTTCTCCATCGGTGATCGTCATGGAGCGCATGAAAGGCGTGCCTGTTTCTCAGATCGATAAGTTGCTGGCAGCTGGTGTGGATTTGAAAAAATTGTCACGCGATGGCGTTGAGATTTTCTTTACCCAAATTTTTCGCGATGGTTTTTTTCATGCAGATATGCATCCGGGAAATATTATGGTATCGACGGATCCTGCTACCTTGGGGCGGTATATCGCATTGGACTTCGGTATTGTTGGTACCTTGAATGATTTTGATAAAGACTATTTGTCGCAGAATTTTCTGGCTTTTTTTCGTCGCGATTATAAACGGGTGGCGCAAGCGCACATTGAGTCCGGTTGGGCCCCTAAGGACACACGGGTGGATGAATTGGAAGCGGCGGTACGAGCATGTTGCGAACCTATTTTTGATCGTCCATTAGTCGATATCTCTTTTGGCAATGTATTGTTACGTTTATTTCAAACATCACGGCGGTTTAATATTGAGGTTCAGCCGCAGTTGGTGTTGTTGCAAAAAACCTTATTGAATATTGAGGGCTTGGGGCGCGAGTTGGATCCGGAATTGGATTTGTGGAAAACTGCCAAGCCTTACTTAGAAAACTGGATGGCTGAACAAATGGGGTGGCGTGGTCTGGTACAGCAACTGAAAGATGAGGGGCCACGTTATGCCCATATTTTTCCGCAGTTACCACGCTTAATTCATAGTGCCCTGAGCCGTACTGGGAACGATACCGATCCAGTGTTGATGACGCAGTTGTTGCAGGAACAGCGCACGACGAATCGTTTACTCCGAATATGCATGTATGTTGGCGCTGGTTTGATTTTAGGCGTGATTGTGGCGCAACTATTATCGTCGTTTGATGGCTAATTTAGGAGGTGTTTGATAGGGTGCGAAGTATGAGCTTACTTCGAATTCATATCAAAGGAGTAGTATACATAGGAGGAAAATCACGTGTGTAAGTGAACCTAGTTTTAAATGACGTGTCAGACGGTAGTCACTGAAAATGAGGGTATAAGTAATGCACACAGTCTCTTTTGATACACACAAATTTATCACAACGCTGATCACAGCGGGTATGCCAGCACTTCAAGCGGAGACGATATCTGATGTATTGCGTGATTCGCAGGATTCTGGCAATCTCGCCATCAGGGCGGATTTGCAAGGACTACGTAAAGAATTACACGAATCAGAATTGCGCACAATTGCAAGATTGAAAGAACTTGAGTCAAGTACAGCGGCGAACATGGAAAAGCTTGAGTCAAGTACAGCGGCGAACATGGAAAAGCTTGAGTCAAGCACAGCGGCGAACATGGAAAAGCTCGAGTCAAGTACAGCGGCGAACATGGAAAAGCTCGAGTCAAGTACAGCGGCGAATATGGAAAAGCTTGAGTCAAACAATGCAATTAATCTGGAAAATCTTAAGCAGTGGACTGCAGTAAACATAGAAAGGCTGGCGTTGAGCTCAGCTTCTCATATGGAGAAATTGGAGTTGAGTACGGCGTCCAATATGGAAAAGCTAGAGCTGCGTACTGTTGCCAGTATAGAAAAAATGGAGTTACATCTTACCTTTAAATTAGGTAGTATCCTCATCATTGGTCTTGGTGCCGTAACGGCATTATCAAAGTGGCTTGGTTAATTTAGGAGTTTACGCAAAACTGCCCCAGCGGCGATTGCCGCGTAATCGTACATGTGTACTGTCGTCGGTGTGCCTTGCTGGAACAATTTTTCGTAAGTCTGGTTTTAAGATATTCTTCAAAAATAATTCAATTTTGATTCCAGTTCTGTAATCAAGTCCTTGTCAGAAGAGCGGCATGTTATCTACGGTTAATTTTATTCACTTGACCGAACCTATCGATAGCAAGGAAAATCATAGTGAAACAGAATTTTCCGCCTTTTTTTCGCTAACTCATAAAGACTCTCAGCATGAATGCCAAGGTTACTCCTGTGTCTGCAGCTCCGCAGCTTGTTGTTACTTCTAACGATGACGACAAAGATCAACAATTACGTGATGATATTCGCCATTTAGGACGAATATTAGGTGACACGGTACGTAGCCAACATGGCGATGCGACGTTTAATATCATTGAAATGGTGCGACAAAGCTCGATTCGCTTTGGACGCGCTGATGATGTGGCGGGTAAGCAAAGTTTAGAATCCATGTTAAATGCACTGAGTAACGATAAAATGACCCAAGTAATTCGGGCATTTAGTTATTTTTCGCATTTATCCAACATCGCTGAAGACCAACATCATATACGCCGTACCCGTGCTCATTTGATAGCCGGTTCTTCTCCGAAACAAGGTAGCCTTGCGTATACCTTGGAAACTTTGAAAGAACATGGTCAGACTGCAGAGCATTTGGTTGAATTCTTTAAAACGGCGTTGGTGAGCCCAGTATTGACTGCACATCCTACCGAGGTGCAGCGTAAAAGCATACTCAATTGCCAAATGGTGATCGCGCGTTTGTTGACGGAACGCGACCGCATGCAATTGACCCCGGAAGAAACCAGTGCGAATGAAGAAGCCTTGAATCGTGCTGTATTGACACTGTGGCAAACCCGTATGTTGCGTTCATCTAAATTGTCGGTGTTGGATGAAGTAGAAAATGGGCTGACTTTTTACGATTACACCTTATTGCGTGAATTGCCGAATTTATATTCTGGGCTGGAAGATTTACTGAGCCGTCAAAATCCGGAATCTGCTCCTGTTGAATTGCCTAGTTTCTTAAAAATGGGGAGTTGGATTGGTGGTGATCGTGATGGTAATCCATTCGTTACGGCAAGTATTCTAGAGCAAACCTTATCGATGCAGTGTGCCCGCGCATTGCGTTTTTATCTGGATGAGTTGCATACCTTGGGCGCGCAATTATCCCTTGCGCAATTGTTGGTGGGTGCCTCTGATGAATTGCTTGCGCTGGCTGCTAGTTCTCCGGATCATTCAGCCCACCGTTCGGACGAACCGTATCGCCTAGTCGTTAGTCATATCTATGCGCGTTTGGCTGCAACCCATGTGCAGTTGCTTGGTTCGGAACCTGCTATTCATCCCTCAGGTAAAGCGGCGGCGTATGTGCAAGTGGAAGAGTTGGCAGCTGATCTGGATGTGGTACATCGTTCCTTGCTGGCCAATGGCTCTGCGGCGTTGGCGCGTGGACGGTTACGGCAATTACGACGTGCGGTGGATGTGTTCGGCTTTTCGTTGGCACCGATTGATTTGCGCCAAAATTCTGATGTACATGAAAAAGTAGTGGCAGAGTTGTTGGCGGCAGCTAATCCAGAGTGCCATTATCTGGAACAGGATGAAGCAGGGCGTGTTGCTTTGTTATTGGCTGAAATTGCCACATCTCGGCCATTGGCATCGCCTTATATTAATTATTCAGAAGAAACACGTTCGGAATTGGCGATTTATCGTGCGGCACGTACAGCGCAGGATCGTTATGGTAAAGCGGCAGTACCTAACTGTATTATTTCTAAAACCGATAGTGTTTCCGATTTGTTGGAATTGGCGGTGTTGCTAAAAGAATCTGGCTTACTGCATCCTGATAGCGCACGTTTGGACGTGAATATTATTCCACTGTTTGAAACGATTGAAGATTTGCAAAATAGTGCGCCTATCATGCAGCAGTTATTGTCCTTACCGGCATATGCCAATTTGTTGGCTAGTCGCGATAATGCGCAGGAAGTGATGCTGGGTTACTCTGATAGTAACAAAGATGGCGGCTTTTTGACCTCGGGTTGGGAATTATATAAAGCCGAGTTGGCGTTGGTTGATGTGTTTGCACAACAGCAAGTACGACTACGTTTATTCCATGGTCGCGGTGGTTCGGTTGGTCGTGGCGGTGGACCATCGTATCAAGCGATTTTGGCGCAGCCTGCAGGTGCGGTGCAGGGGCAGATTCGTTTGACAGAACAAGGTGAAGTGATCACGGCTAAATACGCTAATCCAGAAGTTGGACGGCGTAATTTGGAAGTGTTGGCGGCTGCGACGCTGGAAGCGAGTTTGTTGTCCAAAACAGAGCTAGAACCATTGCCTGAATTTTTGTCGACGATGGATGATTTGTCGGATTATGCTTTTAAAGCATACCGGAATTTGGTGTATGAAACTGAGGGATTTGAGCAATATTTTTGGGAGTCAACAGTGATCTCTGAAATTGCTGGTTTGAATATTGGTAGCCGTCCCGCTTCACGTAAAAAAACCACAGCGATTGAGGATTTACGTGCGATTCCTTGGGTATTTAGTTGGTCACAATGCCGTTTGATGCTACCAGGTTGGTTTGGATTTGGTTCGGCGGTAGAGGCGTATTTGGCTGCGAATCCGGATACAGGACTATCGATATTGCAGACGATGTTTAAGGATTGGCCATTCTTCAGCACCTTGTTGTCGAACATGGAAATGGTGCTGTCTAAGAGCGATCTGGGCATTGCGGGTCGGTATGCAGGCTTAGTGAAGGACGTGCAGCTGCGCGAAACAATTTTTGCACGTATTTCTAAAGAGCATGCTGCAACGATTGCTGTTTTAAAACGTATTTCGGGACAAACTGAGCTGCTGGATGCGAATCCACTGTTGAAACGCTCGATCCGTAATCGTTTTCCGTATATGTCGCCGTTAAACCATATTCAGGTCGAACTATTGCAGCGGTATCGTAATGGTGATCAGGATGAACGTGTGCGTCGCGGGATTCATTTATCTATTAATGGTATCGCCGCTGGTTTGCGGAATAGCGGTTAAGCGAGAATAATGCGTTTTATTCGTCTCTCTGATGACCCAGTTCCATCCCGATTGCACCATGTCCTCGCCCGTTTTCAGGGGGAGGTATGGTACTGGGGGATTACCTTGCTGATGATGCTGGATGACGATGCAGCGATGCTGGCGATGATGTTTTCGTGAGTACGCTGTATCAAGTCCACCCTTAGCACCGATTGATGCTAAGGCGTATGGTTCAGGTTATATGAATCATATTATGGACGTGAAAGTGCACGCAATTTATCTTTTTTGTTTGGTTTTTTTCCTTTGATCCCACCGTTGTGATTGGGGTCAGTGGATTGGATAGATTCTGGGGCGGGTTTGATCAACACAGAAACATCGTTATCGAGTGGTTCAAATCCGACAATGTGTTCGCGTTCCAGTTGAATGTCATGCCGGTTTTCGATTAACCTGAAATGCGCCTCATTGCCGGTAGCGATAAAGCTAATGGCCAGACCAGATGCGCCAGCGCGACCGGTGCGACCAATACGATGGATGTAGTCCTCACCGGAGCGTGGTAGGTCGTAGTTGATCACCACGGGTAAATCGATAATGTCTAAACCGCGTGCTGCGACATCCGTTGCAACCACGACTTTTACTCGGCCAGCTTTAAAATCGGCTACGACCTGTGTTCGTTTTCCCTGACTGAGTTCGCCGTGAAATGGTTCTGCAGCAATGCGTGCTTTGCGCAATTTTACTGCAATTAATTCGGCTGAGTAGCGACTGGCTGCAAAGACTAATACCCGATCCCATTTTTGGGTTTCAATTAAGTGTCGTAACAATTGCGTACGTTGAGCAGTATCGACCACAATCGCCCGCTGTAAAATGGCTGGGCGATTAATGAGGGTCGCTGGAATATCCAGACGAACCGGTGCCGCGATAGCAGATGTCGTCAGACCTTGGGTCAATGCGTCTAATTGTGTCGGAAAGGTCGCGGAAAATAAGAGGTTTTGGCGTTGTAACGGCAATAAGTCTATTAACTGTCTTAGTTCGTCTGCAAATCCGAGCTCCAATAAGCGATCTGCTTCATCCAAGACTAAGGTATGCACGGTTGTTAGCATTAGTGCATTTTTTTGCACTAAATCCAGCAAACGACCTGGGGTCGCAATCACGATATCGGCACCACCGCGCAGATGTAGCATTTGCGGATTAATGGATACACCTCCAAATAACACCGCCAATTTGATAGGGGAAGTGACATACTGTGTCAGAGTGCGTATGGTTTCACCGACCTGCATCGCCAGTTCACGGGTTGGAACTAAAATCAAGACGCCGATTTTTTTTGTCGCTTTTTGCTGAAGTAGCTTTTGTAGAAGCGGCAAGCAGAATGCTGCGGTTTTACCGGAACCGGTTTGTGCCGAGGCAATTAGGTCACTGCCTTGTAAAATCAGGGGTATAGCGGCACGTTGAATCGCGCTGGGTGTGATCCAGCCGCGTTCGCTGATGGCGCGATTGAGTACGGGGTCGAAACCAAAGGCAGAAAATTCCATCAATATACAGCCAGTAATTCAACATCAAATACTAATGCAGCATAGGGTGGAATATCATCGCCCGCACCGCTGGTACCGTATCCCATGCTGTAGGGGATAGTGAGTGTTCGTTTTCCACCGACTTTCATGCCAACCACACCTTGATCCCAGCCTTGAATAACCTGACCCGCACCCAGATTAAAGGTAAACGGTTGGCCGTGATCGACGGAGCTATCGAATTTTTTGCCATGGGATTTTTCGGCTTTTGGGTCATATAACCAGCCGGTGTAATGCACAGTGACGCGTTTTCCTGCGGTGGCTACAGCACCATTGCCCATAACTGTGTCGACTTTAATTAAGGAAGCGACCTGAGCGCTTTGGGTCGCTGCGTATTTCGTTGAAAAATCGGTTGCCGTACCTGCTTTGGTATTATGGTCGCAGGCACATAATGTACAAGCGGCCGAAAGTACAGCGCAAGTAAGGATGGTAGTGCGCATAGCACGTAGTCGCAGAGTCGAATTCATGTGATTTTAGGAGTAATGTCAATTAAGGGGGAATTATAGGACAATCCAGCAAACTTCGGCGCCGGATTTATCCTTCTAGTTGGGCTCCATTGGCGTATAGTGCTTCCAAGTAGGCTCCCATAGGGTGATAAAAATCAGTTTTCCCATGCGGAGGTTTGTTGCTGCCATAGGGGTGGTTGTCTGGTGTCAGTACCCGAAACCACGCTCCATGCTGATGATCGATCAAATGATCCCAACTGTAGCGCCATATTTTTTCATACCAGTCCCAATAGACTTGATCACCAGTTCGTTGACCTAGGAGCGCAGCGGTCGCTAATGATTCTGCTTGTACCCAGAAATATTTGTCGCTGTCGCATGGTTGTAAATCCGGTGCTAAGCCATACACGATGCCACCGTGCGTGTGATCCCATGCGTGCGTTAGTGCCAGATCAAATAATTCCTGTGCTTTAGGTAACAACCAGTCAGACGAATGCTGTAACTGGGGTGCATGGCGTTCCAATAATAGCAGTAATTTAGCCCATTCTGTCATGTGGCCGGGTTGATAGCCCCATGGTCGGAACATATTTGATTGATCATGGCGGTTGTATTCCCAGTCGATGCTCCAATCTGAATGGTAATGCTCCCAAATCCAACCGTTCGCCAGCCCTGCCTGATCTTGCGTGATGGTGTGTGCTATGCGTTCTGCGCGATGTAAAAAATGCACACTACCAGATGCCTCATAAGCGGCAATGAGTGCTTCGCAACTATGCATATTGGCATTTTGTCCGCGGTAGGTGCTTAGCTCACCGTCTGGGCTGGCTTCATCGGCATATAAGCCATCTGTTTCAGACCAGAATAAGTGCTCCATGTAGTTGAACGTACGCTCCAGTGCCGCTCTGGCTGCGGTGCGTTCTAACTCGGCGGGTGGTGTATTTGATGGTGTTGCCGTGTCTGTTATTGCAATGCTGCTGCGTAACGCATGTGCCTGTGCCAGTAAGACAAAGGCAAGGCCGTAACAGTGTTGCGTGCGATCGGTCGGAGTACCATCGTAAAGTACCCACGCATAGCCTCCCGTTGCTTGTTGGTGCTTGTCAGATAAAAAGGCAAGTCCATGACGGGCGGATTCACGATAACGTTCGACACCATCTAGACGCCATGCCAGCGTATAACAAAATACCATGCGCGCGCTGTTGACTAAATGCCTGCTATGACGATCATATATGCTTCCATCGTCATTCAGATAATGAAAAAAACCACCAGTTGGATCGAATGTGCGTGGATCGAAGAAGGCGATGTCGCGGCGTAACTGGCTGCGTAAGAACGCCGGATCACGGAAGGAGGGATAGCCGGTATTCTTCATTATTGCGTAAGTCCTATTTAGGCTAAGTGACACCGCTAAGTGACACCATTAAGTGCGTGAAATTCAGCACACCATGGAAGTAATTCATGTGCAGGCATCGGCTTAGCAAAATAGAATCCCTGAATTTGTTCACATCCCATGCTTTCTAGCATTAGCAGAGTTTCTTTTTTTTCTACACCTTCGGCAACTACAGGTAGATTGAAATTGTGTGCTAAATCGATGATGCTTTGTACGATTTGCTTATCTTGTAGCGATTCTGTCATACCTTCGATGAACATGCGATCAATTTTTAACTCGTCTATCGGGAAGCGGCGCAGATAGGCTAGTGAAGAATAGCCAGTTCCAAAATCGTCAATGGATAGATGGAAGCCGAGTTCTTTTAGCTGAAATAATAATTCAGTCGTTTGTTCGATATCATGAATCAGGGCATTTTCGGTAATTTCCAGTCCGATTGCAGAGGGTGGCGTTAACCAAATATCCATTACATGCGCCAGCGTGCGCGGTAATTGGGGTAAGCTGAGCAGACTGGCTGATAAATTAACCCAAATAAGTATGTCGAGGCCAGCGGCTTTCCAACCGGATGATTCGCGTAGGACGGTGCTTAGCACGTGTAGCGTGAGCGCTTCGACCATGCCATGACGTTCCACCGTATCGATTAATAGATTGACTGGTACATATTGTTCGTGGTCGCTGGGCCAGCGTACTAGCGCTTCAACTGAAACAACTCGTTTGGTATGGGTGTCGACCTTGGGTTGGTAAACAACATTGAGGGTGTTATCCGCTAAAACTTCACCGACAATTTTTTGCAAATTATCTGGTGGTAAATTGGCCTTCAGATCGCCTTCGGCAAGGACAAATTTTTGATGCTCCTGACGGGCTTTTCGTTGCGCATTATCCGCCATGCGCAACATCGAATTGGCGCTTGCTCCACGCATGGGGGCGCATACGATGCCAATGCTAGGATTGGTGTAAACCTGCATGTCTTCGACGATAAACGGCGCTTCAAATGCTGCGAGTAAGCGCTGTGTGGCCAGCAAAGCCAATGCGGGCGAGGCTAATCCTGGAAGTAACAACCAATATTCATTATCGCTGACGCCCACGACGTGATCTTGATCGCGCAATACGGGTAATAGACGCTCCCATAATAAGTGCTGCATTTGTTTTGCATGCGATGGTGAGATCAGCGCGGTGATATGATCACTACGTTGCAGATTTAGCATTAATAATGCTACTGTTGACGTTGTTGTTGAATTATCAATCGCTGTTTGTAATAACGCTGAAAATTCAGCGCAGGAGTTGATGCAAAGCGACTCCTGAGAGAAATCGGGATAATAGGTATCGATGTTATTTGGCGTAGTATTCATGTTCTAGTCTGGTAATAGCTGCGACTGTCAATACCATAAGCGCCATCAGGTAAGCCATGGAGTATGCGTATACGTGTGCTGTCATCCTGAGCTAGTTTATCTTGATCCATTAGATTAACTACTTTGGGGGATTCTAGTAAGGACTTGTCGGAATCGGTGAGGATGAGAATTTTTGGTTCAAGACGGCGCAGCCTATTGTGATCCAGTACGATGGCCACTTCGCCCGTGGATAGCGCAATAAGAGTGCCGACCGGAAAAATACCGATAGCCTGAACAAATTCTTCCACTAGTGGAGCATGCAATTTCGTCCCGGCGAGTTTAAATAATTCTTTCATTGCATCAAAAGCAGAACGCGTCGCATCGTACGTGCGATGCGAGGTCATGGCGGAAAAACTATCGGCAATAGCAGCCATGCGACCATAAATGCTGATGGCCGCACCTTCTAACCCTTGTGGGTAACCACTGCCATCCATACGTTCATGATGTTCGATAATCCCTAGATAAACGCTTTGTGAAAGTGGTTCGCTATGTTCTAATTTTGATATTCCATTTTCGACATGATTACGCATAGTCTGGATTTCTTCTTCACTTAATTTTCCTGGTTTGTTCATTAACTCATCTGGTAAATTCAATTTACCTACGTCCAGCAATAAGCCAATCAGTCCCAGATCATTGAGTTGTTGACGAGCAAAGCCGAGATGTCGTCCCATTGCCATCATGTAAACAGCAACCTTTAACCCATGGGAGTAAATGGCGATGTCTTCGGTTTGCATACGCATTAACCACATCAGTGCCGATGGATTCGCAATGACGCTTTCGCTAAGCAACTGTACCGCAGGTTTGAGCTGTTGCAAATCCAGTTCTTTACCATTCAGCATATCGGTCGCCAGGCTGGCTAAAAATATTTGTGTTCGCTCGATGGCTACCCGTGCTTGTGGTATTTCTGCTTGAATTGGCGTGTGGTTCCGGTAAATTACCAAATTAATATCGGGGTCAATGTAGTTCGGATGCACCTTTTTTTTGGGGAAGTGGTTGCGTTGGCGTGTACTGTTTGCACTGGTTGGCTTGACAAACAGACTGAGCCAATACTGTATTTTTTCAATTAGATTAAGTGGTGCATAAATAACATCGCGTGGGTAAAGTTGCGCGATAAATTCACTAAAACGGAGTGTCGATGGTGGTGTTGACGGATTGGGTTGATTGGTGCTGTTTGCGTCGGGACCAAAGTCGGAATAACGCAAAAAATAGGGTGCAGGTTGTCCTGAAGCACTAGGTGTTAGTTGTTCCGCCCGGCCTGGGCGATTGGTGTTAGGGGCGGTCGCTTCGTTGAAAATATCCGATAATTGTTTTGCACTATTTTTGACTCGGTCGATGACATTGGTTTGTTCCAAAGGCGATCCATGCTCCGAGTAGATCACGTGTGTGCCTGGTTGCTGTTCTTCTGCAATTCCCGTTTCTTCAGTCACAGGCTCATACAAGCTATCCCATGAAATATGTTTTAGCGCCGCTTGATCACTGCGGGCCAAGTCGATGGTTAGTTCTGATACCATTCCTTCTAAGGTTTTAAAATCCAGTACCTCTGTCAACAAAAAACCTTGAATCATAAAAGGTGAATTAGCCCATGGTCGATCCAATTCGGCCACAAACATACCCATGCGCAAATCTTTGATGTTGATTTGTAGGGTCTCACGTAATTTTCGTTTTACACTTTGCATCGTCGGATATTAAGGGAAATCAAGTTGTATTATGTCCGTGCACGTTGTTTATTTCGCATAGTGTTGCTTTATTGCATTGTATGATGATTCTGTCTGATGTGAAGGTGAAATTATGTCACTTTTAAAATAGGAGAACAATGTAAATGAGTTGGTTGAGGCTGCAGTAAAGCCGATAGCTTAGACATGGTGGCAATTTATTGTCATCATACACAATATTATTTAGATTGCATGGTGAGTGATGATGCTTAAGAAGTCAATGGAAGTGGCAAAGGTAGTTGGTATTGTCGGTTGGTCTGGTAGTGGAAAAACAACATTACTTGAATTTTTATTATCGCAATTGGCATTAATGAATAAAAAAATTAATGTGATTAAGCATAGTCACCATGATTTGATTCTTGAACCAGCCAAAAAAGATAGTGCCCGGTTGCGGCAAGCGGGTGCGACCGAGGTCATGCTGTCATCACCATATCGTTATGCGCTTATACATGAATTGCGTGAAGAGGTAGAGCCAACGCTAGAGGAGTTGATCGCCAGGTTGGCACCGGCAGATTTGATTATGGTAGAAGGGTTTAAATGGGCTGCTATCCCTAAGCTGGAAGTCCACAGACCTTCGTTGGGGAAAGTTGCATTATATCCGGATGACGTGCATATTGTCGCGGTTGCAAGTGATGTGGCGGCACCAGTTGATTTGCGTTCCGGACTGACCTGGCTGAACTTGAATCAACCAGCCGATGTGTTGGACTGGTTGATAGCGCAATTTTTAACGAGTAAATGAACGAGTTAACTAGTTGTTGCTTATGATTTTTTTTCATCCGACAACTGGCCATTCCAGCCCCCACCCAACGCTTTAATGAGCAAGACACTCGCGGCTAAACGACGGTTGATGATATCGAGCTCAGCACGCTCATTCGTTAGAGCCGTGGTCTGAACAGAAATAACGTTTTGATAATTTACAATTCCTGCTTTATATTGATTTAAGGTCACTTCAACCGATTTGCGGGAGGCGATGACGGCTTGATGTTGTACTGTTGCTTCGTTTTGCAAAATTCGCAATGCCACTAAATTATCTTCAACTTCCTGAAAGCCAGTCAGCACCGTTTGACGGTAACTGGCAACGGTACCGTCATAGGCGGCAATGGCCTGTGCATTGAGTGCGCGACGTGCACCACCATCAAATAAACTGACGGCCAAAGATGGTCCGACTGACCAAATGCGGTTGGGTAGCGATAACCAGTTTCCTAGTGTGCTTTGATAACCACCGCTGGCATTTAGACTTAATGTCGGAAAAAAGGCTGCTTTGGTGACCCCGATTTGCGCGTTGGCCGCAGCGACTGTGCGCTCTGCTGATGCGATGTCGGCACGGCGTTCTAGTAAAGCGGAAGGTAATCCCTGTGGCAATAGTGGCACTTGTGGTAATGCTGTGTTTAAGGTTAACGGTATGGCTGCAATCGTAAAGTTGGAAGGAGCTTTACCAATCAAAACGGCAATGGCATGTTCCATCTGTGCGCGAAGAATACCAAGATCCAGCGCTTGAGCTTCGGTGCTTTTTAGCTGTGTTTCAGCCAAGATCACGCTATCACTGGCAACGATCCCAGCAGCGTACTGGTTTTGTGTCATGCTCAGCGACCGTTGATAATCTTCAATAGTATGCTTATATAGTTCAATTTGGGCATCTAAAACACGTAATTGAAAATAGTTCTGAGCCAGTTGTGCCTGCATACTCAGACGGACTGCTTGTAGGTTGGCATAGCCTGATAGTGCGGTGTTTTCGATAGACTCAATCTCGCGCCGGATACCGCCCCACAAATCGACTTCCCAACTGGTGCCGATGCTAACTGCTTTGGTGGTCGTGATTGAACCGGGCAAACTACTCGCTGCATGTGCCCGAGAACTGGAAACATTCGCTGTCAAGGTAGGCAGATATGCTGATTGGGCATTTTCCAATAACGATGTTGATTGTCTATAACTGGCTTCGGCCTGTGCCAGAGTTAGATTCGATGTCGCCACTTGTGTGATCAGTACATCGAGTGCGGGATCGTTAAATACGCTCCACCACTTTACCGGAATGGCCTGATCTTGTGGCTCTGCTTGCTTCCAACTCTCTTTAAACTTGGTCGGCATATCGGCAGTACTGATCGTCACTGGGCGTACGTAGTCAGGCCCTACTGCGCACGCACTGAGTGTTGCTAAAACGAGTAACACGGCATTGAGCTGAAAAAAATTCTTTGAATCCATTGTTATTTCCTTAACTCTGTTGGGCGTGCAGTGGTAAATCGCCAGATGCGTTGTCCCAATGTATGCATTTTATCCATATACAAATACACCACCGGCGTGGTGTATAAGGTCAATACTTGACTAAACAAGAGGCCACCAATGATGGTCACGCCCAATGGTTGGCGTAATTCTGATCCGGTGCCGGTGCCAAAGGCCATTGGTACGGCACCCAACAGTGCAGCCATCGTCGTCATCAAAATAGGGCGGAAACGTAACAGACAAGCCTGACGGATAGCATCAATCGGGGATTTATTTTCGGTGCGCTGTGCCACTAGTGCAAAATCGATCATCATGATGGCATTCTTTTTGACAATCCCAATCAGCAAAATGATCCCGATAAATGCCATCATGCTCAGATCCATTTTGACCACTAACAACGCCAGAATTGCACCAACACCAGCGGAAGGCAGGGTGGATAAAATGGTGATCGGATGTACCAGGCTTTCATACAATATGCCTAAGACGATATAAATAGTCAGTAGTGATGCCAGCAATAAAAATGGCATTGATGCAAATGAGCTTTGAAATACCTGGGCCGTTCCCTGAAAACTACCTTGTATGCTGGAAGGTAATTGAATCCGTGCGCTCGCATCGTTAATTGCCTTTACCGCTTCACTTAGTACAGCACCCGGAGCCAAATTGAAGGACAAGGTATTCGCCGCAAATTGGCCCTGATGATTGACACTTAATGCCGTGTTAGTTGGTTCAAAGTGCGCAAAAGCGCTTAGCGGCACCATCGCTCCAGTGGAAGAGCTGACATAAATATCGTTGAGTGTTTCTGGACGTTGCCAATATTCTGGGGCGACTTCCATGATGACATGGTACTGGTTACGTGGTTCATAAATCACTGCCGCTTGACGCTGACCAAAGGCATCATACAAGGTGGAATCGATTAATTGTTGCGTGATACCCATGCGTAAGGCGGTGGGACGGTCAATCACCAAGGTTACCTGCAAGCCTTTGTTTTGTTGCGTGGTATTGACATCGACGAGTTCTGGTAATTGCTGAAGCGCCCGTAGGACACGCGGTGACCATCTATTTAGCTCATCCAGATCGTCGCCCTGTAATGCGTACTGATACATGGCATTGGTTGAGCGCCCACCCATTTTAATATCTTGTCGTGCTTGTAAGAATAAAGTGGAGCCTGGAATTTTGGCTAACTTTCCACGGAGTCGATTGATAATGTTGTTAGCACTGATTTTGCGCTGTTCGAGTGGTTTTAAGGTGATAAACATCCTACCGGTATTTACCTGACTACCGCCAGTGAAGGCCGTAACGCTTTCTACTGCCGGATCGGCTCTGACGATATCCACATAGGCCGTTAATTTGGGCAGCATGGCTTGAAAAGAGGTTGATTGATCGGCTTGAATCGAGCCCATAATCATGCCGGTATCTTGTGTTGGAAAAAATCCTTTGGGAACGATGGTGTAGAGGTAAACATTGAAGCCGATGACGGCAAACATGACACAAAGGGTAATACGTCGGTGGTGTAAAGCGACATTCAGGCTTTTTTCATAGTGTGTAGCCAGCCACTGAAAACCGCGTTCAATGGTGAGGTATAACCATCCATGCTGCTCATTGTCGTGATTTTTAAGTAGTTTGGCACACATCATTGGAGTGGTGCTGAGGGAAACTACCAGAGAAACTAGTACCGCTACCGATAATACGATGGCAAACTCATGGAATAAACGACCAACTAATCCCCCCATCATCAGCATGGGAATAAACACCGCGACCAGCGAGATGCTCATCGATAAAACCGTAAAGCCGATTTCTTTCGCTCCTAATAATGTCGCTGCCCACGGTTTCATGCCAGTTTCAATGTGTCGGGTGATATTCTCTAGTACAACAATGGCATCGTCCACAACAAAGCCAGTTGAAATAGTGAGCGCCATCAATGAAAAATTATCTAGACTATAACCGCACAAATACATGATGCCAAAGGTGCCAAGCAGCGAAATTGGCACGGCAACCGAAGGAATGATGCTGGCGCGAGCATTGCGTAAAAATATAAACACCACCATGATGACAAGCGCAACCGATAACAATAACGTACGCTCGACATCACGCAATGATGCACGGATGGTTGTGGTCAGATCGAGCGACACCTTCATGTTAATCGCACTGGGAATCGATGCTGTGAGCTGTGGCATCAGGCTGCGTACCCGATCCACTGTCTCAATAATATTCGCGTTGGGCTGCTTGAATAAAATAATCAATACAGCGGGCTTGCCATCAGCGATCCCGGCGTTACGCACATCTTCAACAGAATCAATGACATTACCCAAGGTGCTTAATTGGATTGGCGCGCCGTTTTTGTAGCCAACAATTAATGGTAAATAGTCGACCGCTTTTTTAGCTTGATCATTGGTGTAAATTTGCCATTGTTTATCGCCATCTTCGACATAGCCTTTCGGGCGATTGGCATTGGTGGCGCTCAATGCGGTACGTACTTGTTCCAGACCGATGCCGTATTTATTTAATGTATGCGGATTGAGTTCTACCCGTACCCCAGGTAAAGCAGCACCACCGACGGTAACTTGTCCTATGCCAGTCACTTGCGATAGTTTTTGCTGTAGCGTGGTGGAAGCGATGTCATACATTTGTCCCTTACTCATGGTATCTGAGGTCAGCGCCAGAATCATGATCGGTGAATCCGATGGGTTCACCTTGCGGTAAGTCGGATTGTTCTTTAGGGTGCTGGGTAGATCGACCCGAGAGGCGGCAATAGCAGCTTGTACATCGCGTGCAGCACCATCAATATCGCGGTTTAGATCAAATTGTAGAACCACATTAGTGGAACCGAGTGAACTCGACGACGTGATCTCGTTAATTCCCGCTATGCGTCCCAATGAACGTTCTAATGGGGTGGCTACGGTGGTTGCCATAGTCTCAGGACTGGCGCCGGGAATATTAGCAGAAACGGAAATGACGGGAAAATCGACGTTGGGTAGTGGGGAAACCGGTAACAAAGAAAAGCCAGCAATCCCTGCGAGTGCGATCCCAAGTGTAAGTAGGGTGGTCGCTACCGGACGTCGGATGAAAGGAGCGGAGATATTCATTTTGTCTGCGCAGCCTCATCCTCGTCAGCATCTATCCCGTCATCTGGATTGAATGTCGAAGCAAAGTGAGCGTTGACCCGCTGTGCCAATCGATCAAATGCCAGATAAATAACCGGCGTGGTGAATAAGGTGAGTGCTTGACATACGATTAAGCCGCCGACAATGGTAATTCCCAACGGATGGCGTAATTCTGATCCGACCCCGCCACCAAGCATCAGAGGGAGTGCACCTAACAATGCGGCCATGGTGGTCATCATGATGGGTCTGAAGCGAAGTAGGCAGGCTTGGTAAATCGCATCACGTGCCGTCATACCCTGATGCCGTTCAGCCTCCAGTGCAAAATCGATAATCATGATGGCATTTTTCTTCACAATCCCGATTAACAGAATAATACCAATAACAGCAATAATACCTAAGTCTGATCCAAATGCCATTAAGGCCAGTAACGCCCCCATACCAGCAGAGGGGAGGGTGGATAGAATCGTAATCGGATGGATGTAGCTTTCATATAATACCCCGAGCACGATATACACCGTAATGATCGCAGCTAGAATCAATAATAATTCGCTCCCTTGGGATGCATTAAATGCCTGTGCCGCACCCTGAAAATTAGTTTGAGTACTGGCCGGCAGTCCGATATCGGCTTTGGTCTGATTGATCGCCTTGATAGCGTCACCTAATGCCACACCGGGCGCCAAATTAAACGAAATCGTATTTGCCGGGAACTGCCCTATATGACTTACCACCAGCGCTGTGTGTTGTTCCGTCACGGTCGCAATCGAACTGAGTGGAATTTGTGCCCCATTACTGGCACTGACATAAATATTGTTCAGTGCAGAAGGTGATTTTTGAAACTCTGGTTTGACTTCTAAAATTACCCGATATTGGTTGGTCTGCGTGAAGATCGTCGAAATAATACGTTGACCAAATGCACTATATAAAGTGTTGTCGATAGAGGTAGGTGTAATGCCAAAACGCGCAGCTGAGCTGCGATCAATATTCAACGCAACCTGCAAACCTTGATCCTGTAAATCACTTGCGACATCGCGTACTTGCGGGAGTTTTTGAAGTGCATTAACGAGTTTTGGAGTCCAGATGCTGAGCTGTTTAGGATCGGCATCTTCGACTGAAAATTGGTATTGCGTCCGGCTGACCCGAGTTTCAATGGTTAAATCCTGTACGGCTTGCAAATACAGTGAAATGCCTTCTACTTTGCTTAATTGTTGTTGTAGTCGCTGAATAATCTGATCCGCACTATGTTGACGTTGGTCGTGTGGTTTTAAATTAATTTGAATGCGCCCGCTGTTCAAGGTCGAATTCACACCATCCACGCCGATAAATGACGATAGGTTATCAACTTCAGGGTCTTGCAATATGACTTTAGCCAGTGCGCGTTGCCGGTCTGCCATCGCAGAAAATGAGATGGATTGCGGCGCTTCGGAAATTCCTTGAATCACACCGGTATCTTGCTCTGGAAAAAATCCTTTTGGTATGAAAATATACAGAAATACCGTAAATACCAGTGTACCGATAGCGACCAGCAAAGTCGCTGTCTGGCGTTCCAGTATCCACGTAAGCCACACGCCATAGCGTGCAATAACACGTTCGTAAAATACACCAGAAGCATGGTAAAACCGGGTTTGTTTCTCTGCTGGGGTATGGCGCAGTAATTTGGCGCACATCATGGGTGTGAGTGTGAGCGAAATAAACGCAGAAATAACAATAGTGACGGACAGTGTAATGGCAAATTCACGGAACAGTCTACCAACGACATCGCCCATAAACAGTAACGGGATTAACACCGCAATCAGAGAGATGGTCAGGGATAGAATGGTAAAGCCTATTTGTTTCGAGCCTTTGATTGCCGCATCATAGGGAGAATCGCCTTCTTCAATATAGCGTGAAATATTTTCAATCATGACAATCGCATCATCCACCACAAAGCCGGTGGAAATAGTCAGCGCCATTAAGCTTAGATTATTCAAGCTGAATCCAGCCAGATACATGATAGAAAATGAACCGATGACGGATAATGGTACGGCAACGCTCGGGATAATAGTGGCAGCCAGATTACGTAAAAACAAAAAAATCACCATGACGACCAGAGCGACAGACAACATTAATTCAAACTGGACATCTTTGACGGAACTACGGATGGTATCGGTGCGGTCACTCAAAATACTCACATCAATCCCAGCCGGAATAGAGGCTTTGAGTTGCGGTAGCAGTTGTTTGATCCGATCCACCACGTCAATCACATTGGCACCTGGTTGGCGCTGAATATTTAAAATAATCGCAGGCTTTTCATTGACCCATGCAGCAAGTCGGACATTTTCCGCATCGTCAGTAACATCAGCGACATCAGACAGTAGGACAGGAGCATTATTACGGTAGGCGATGAAAACGCCGCGGTAATCAGCTGCAGAGCGTAATTGATCATTTGCGTCGATGGTAAAGGCTTGCGCCGGTCCATCAAAGCCTCCTTTAGCTTGATTGATATTCGCAGCACTAATAGCGGTACGGACATCTTCAATATTTAAACCATATGATGCTAGCGCGGTCGGATTGGCTTGAATGCGTACAGCAGGACGTTGACCGCCTGAGATACTGACCAGTCCGACGCCATTGATTTGAGAGATTTTCTGGGCTAAGCGCGTATCGGCAAATGACTGGATTTGCGGTAATGGTAGCGAAGTCGATGTCAGTGCCAGTGTAATGATCGGTGTATCAGCCGGATTCACTTTATTATAAATCGGGGGAGCTGGCAAATCAGATGGTAATAAATTGCCGCTGGCATTGATCGCTGCTTGTACCTCTTGTTCTGCAATATCCAAACTTAATGCCAAACTAAATTGCAGGGTAATGACGGATGCGCCACCAGAACTGCTGGAAGACATTTGATTTAGTCCTGGCATTTGACCAAACTGACGTTCCAGCGGTGCCGTGATAGAAGAGGTAACGACTTCAGGGCTGGCACCTGGATACAGGGTCACGACCTGAATAGTGGGGTAATCAACCTCAGGCAATGCGGACAGGGGCAGTAGCCGGTAAGCCATGAGGCCAACCAAAAGCAAGGCTACCATTAACAAGGCGGTAGCAACTGGTCGTTCAATAAAAGGACGGGATAAATTCATGGTTAGTTGCTGCTTGGTGCTGCAGTTGTTCCAGATTCGCTGTGGTGGCGTTTTCCACCTGCTGATGGCTTACCTCCGCCGCTACCGCTGTCACTGTTGCTGGAGGTATTTACTTTGCTACCGTCACGTAATTTATCGGTGCCATCCACGACGACGATCTCGCCACTGGTCAGTCCTGTCACGATTTCAGTGATATCGCCTTCCGTGATGCCGACTTTAATTGGGCGTACACTGACAGCGTGGTCTTTGCCAACGACAAAAACATAGGTGCCCTGATTGCCACGTTGAATTGCCGCATTCGGTACCGTCACACTATTGTGTCTGGTTTCCAGTAGTAAGCGGGTATTAACGAATTGATTCGGAAAGAGACTAAAATCATCGTTGGCGAATTGCGCCTTGAGTTTGACCGTACCAGTGGTAGGATCAATTTGATTATCCACTGTCAACAGTGAGCCGCTGGTCAGTTGCACTTTAAATGCGCGATCGTAGACATCAACGGGGATTTTAGTCCCGCTTCGCAGATTTTTCATTAACGGCGGGATCACATCTTCTGGCAAAGTAAAGATCACTGAAATCGGTTGAAGCTGAGTGATAATCACAATTCCGGTGGTATCTGCTGCATGCACCACGTTACCGGGATCAACCTGACGCAATCCAACCCGTCCGGACGCTGGTGCTGTCACACGTGAGTAGGTTAGTTGCAATTTTGCATTTGCCAATTGCCCTTCATCGATAGTGACACTACCCTCATATTGATGTACTAACGCTTCTTGGGTAGCAAGTTGCTGCTGGGATATAGAGTCTTGTTTAAATAAGGTGCGATAGCGTTCCAGATCCAGTTGGGCATTTTTGAGTAATGCCTTGTCATGGATTAATTGACCATCGGCCTGAGTGAGTAATACTTGAAAAGGGCGCGGATCGACTTGTGCCAATACATCCCCTCGTTTAACTAGCTGGCCTTCTTTGAAAAATACATTAACTAGTTCACCGTCGACACGTGATTTCACTGTCACTGTTGACAAGGGTGTTACTGAGCCGAGTCCATTTAAATAAACCTTAATGTCCCCTGTTTTAGCCGCGACAGCGACGACAGGAACAGCTTGTTGGCTATCACCGCCTTTGCGTCCACTTGCTTGACCAACTACGCCTGTTTTACCTGCATCGGCATTGCTACCTGGGGTGGGGGCATGGGTCGATTTAATGTAATAAAAAGCACTCGCGCCAGCGATCAGCACTAACGGAATCCACCAGATTTTGGTATTTCGTTTTTTTGGCGTGGTGTTCGATGAGGTTGTTGGACTGGTTGGCGAAGGCGTAGTAGATGTCATGGGCTTTATTTTAATAATTCGTCGTGATGTGTCTTTAGGATAATAAAGTCAGCATCGATAATTTCCATATTAGACACTGAACAGCATAGGACTGGCAATTACAACTTTGTATTCGGCTGTTACATTCTGTTGAATGTTGAACAGTATTGTAGGTTACTTTTGATTATTATCGATAGACATAGACTGTTGTATTGTTTGTGATTTGCTGCAGCGCCGCAATTTATGTGCAATACTGGGTACTGGTCACACCGGAAAAGTCGTATTGTTAGCAGATGAGTGGTGTAATCATCTGCTAACTAAGAGGTAAAGCGAGGTGAATCGTGGGCAATCAATTTATTGATAATGTTGTAATAAGCGCTGGAAAAATAGTGAATTCCGCTACGCAGTTTTTGCGAGATAAATTATATTTTTTCAATCCTATGCATTCTATTGATTCGGAGCGATTTCAGTCGACTCTTGGGAGTATGCGCGTTGCCGCTGATCCGGTTGATTCATCACTTCATGTTGAGGATTCTATGCAGACTCGTCTATTCTCGCATAAATTAAAGCGAAATATCCCAGAAGTTGCTAATGACGATGCGCATTTTTTAACGGATTCCTTTACCAATTTTGCAGGTACGCTCCAATACCGTTTATTTGTTCCTTCCTGTTACCATGGGCAATCGCTGCCATTAGTGGTTATGTTACATGGTTGCAAGCAAGATGCAGATATATTTGCAACCAGTACGCAGATGAATCATGTTGCTGAGCGTGCAGGGTGTTTTGTGTTGTACCCTCAACAAATACGCTTTGCCAATACAGGAAAATGCTGGACTTGGTATAAAACGATCAATCAGTTACGTGATTCCGGCGAACCGGCTGTGATTTCAGATATGACGAAAAAAGTGATCAAGTCGTATGCGATTAATGCTGATAAAGTGTACATCGCCGGCCTATCATCGGGTGCCTCTATGGCGTATATCATTGGTCTTGCTTATCCAGAGCTATATGCTGCAATTGGTGTGCACTCTGGTTTATTATTTCGCGGTGTAAGAAATATATTTTCCGCTTTTGCAACGATGAAGCAAGGTTCTGCGGTGGGCACATGGCCGGAGTCGGAATTGGCGGAGGGGGGCGCACTATCTGCCACACCATTAATTGTGTTTCATGGAGATCAAGATTCAGTCGTTAACCCGAAAAATGCCAATGAATTGGTGGCATACCATCAAAATGGCCGAATTTATCACGAAGTTAAACAGAATAAATCGGTTTCTGGCCATGACTGCACCCGCATTGTATTTAAACAAGAAGATGGTGTGGTTTTTCTTGAGCAGTGGATGATTCATGGTGCCGGACATGCTTGGTCTGGTGGTAATGAGGAGGGAAGTTATGCTGATGCAAAAGGGCCGAATGCTTCCGAGGAAATGTTGCGGTTTTTTTTGAGCAGAAATCGCTCTGTAAATAACGTAGATAACACGCCAAAAAATAAGATGGAAAATAGAATGTAAAATAGCAGAAGATAGTGTTGTCAGGATTATTCGTATTGAATTGCGATGCTCTGATGGCGAAAAATTACCTTTTATTTTTAGGAAGTGATATGCGCATTCTTCATACGATGTTACGCGTTGGTAATCTCCAGCGATCCATTGATTTTTATACTCACGTGTTGGGGATGACATTATTACGTATCTCAGAAAATCCAGATTATAAATACACCTTGGCATTTGTCGGTTATGGCAGTAATCCAGAGCATGCCGAGTTAGAATTGACTTACAACTATGGTGTTGATACGTATGACTTGGGAACGGCATATGGGCATATTGCCATTGAAGTTCCTAACGCGGCACAAGCCTGTGCTGCGGTCAAATCGGCGGGTGGAAATGTCACCCGTGAGGCTGGTCCGGTAAAAGGCGGATCGACGGTCATTGCATTTGTGACTGATCCAGATGGCTATAAAATTGAGTTGATTGAATTGTCCAACTCACCAGTGCACCTTGCTGCGTAAATGCTTCACTTCCCCTCTCTGCGTTTTCCCATCTAAACGGCGGATTTTGGCACCTTTGCCGGGTTTGGTGGGATAACGAAATTGCGGAATATGGCTAGCGTTAGTGACTAGTTCCTGTAATCGTTCAATCGCGTCTTGTTTATTGCGTTCTTGAGTGCGGTGTGCTTGTGCTTTGAGAATAATGACGCCGTTCTTGGTAATGCGCTGATCGCCAGAATCAAGTAATCGTTGTTTAATGTCAGCGGGAAGGCTGGATGCCAAAATATTAAAACGCAAATGAATTGCGGACGATACTTTATTTACGTTTTGTCCTCCTGCGCCTTGTGCCCGGATGGCACTCAATTCAATTTCCGTTAGCGGGATGGTGATTTTTTCTTGGATCATAGTGGCGATGCATAGTGTAAAGGGTGTTCTCCTCATTATTGCATGCAATGGCATGTCAGTCTGAGGTTAATGTTGCTAAACTGACTTTTTTATATTGCAAAATAAAAGCGGCATGGTAGTAAAGTTGTTTCAATTTGCTACAAATCGCCAGAGTTAAATGCTGGCTAAATTGCTGCCCATGCACATAGAATAAGGACATTGATTCTTAGTAAGTAGTTAAGATATTCTCCCCTTTTTCCTTATCAATTTATGCCCTCAAATTTTTCGTTTACTGGTTTTGCTATCGCAGGTTTGATCTCTGCGCCATTGTTCGCTGCGGATAATGTAGGTGCGCCCGATGTTCCCCTGTCGCCGCCATCTGCTCCTGTCCCAGCTATTACAGTCCCTGCTATCCAAAGTGTCATTATTACCGGTAGTAAACAAACCGATCAGGATGTGCGGCGCTTATCGACTGCATCAAAATTAGTTTTTGGACGTGAGGAACTGGATCGTGATGGCGATAGCTCTATTGGTGAAATTCTCAAGCGTTTACCCGGCGTCACTGTAGGCGGTAAAACTGGGCGTGGCGGTGATATTCGGATGCGTGGTTTGGGTAGTGGGTATACCCAAATTTTAGTCAACGGTGAGCGGATGCCACGCGGTTTTTCATTAGATACCTTATCCCCAGATCAGGTTGAGCGAATTGAAATTATTCGTGCTCCAGTAGCAGAATTTAGCACGCAAGCGATTGCTGGTACCATTAATATTGTGTTGCGTGAAGATTATCATCAAAAACAAAGTCAGTTAAAAATAGCAGACAGTGTTGAGCAGGGACGTCATGCGCCCAATATATCATTGTTGGTACCTAAAGAATTTGGTAATTTGTCCGCGACATTTTCAGGGTCGGTGTATCAGAATCAACGTGCCGATGCGGATGTGACGGACAATCAAATCAGTGGATTGCCATCGCAGCATATTGTTGATCAGGACTTGAGTACATCTAGCGGCATTCACTTGACACCACATTTTTCTTGGCGCCTAGACGGCGGAGATAACTTGGTACTTCAACCGTTTGTCATGTATTCCAAAAGTAGTATCAATGGTACAAGTTTTCTTAATGAATTGGATGCGCTTGTAGCACCTTATCAAAGTGCGAATTGGCATGAAAATACGGATACCACTATGGCGCGTATGTTTACAACGTATACCCATAAGCTGGAACCGGGCAGTAAACTCGAGTTTAAATTTGGCTTGGGTGAATCGCGCAATAATAGTTTTACTGATCGTATTCAAAATGGAATGGGTACGGGGGAACATGTGTTGCTGACTACCACCGATATTAAGGATAATAACGAGAGTGCTGGGGTTAAATATACGCAGCTCATCGGTGGTGGGCACAGTGTTGTTTCTGGGGTGAACGGGGAATGGACGCATCGGAATGAAGTGGAAATTGCGACCGACAATGGCCAAGGGCAATTTGGTGATTCTGGTGATAATTTGAATGCAAATACCCGATTGTTGGCATTATTTGTTCAGGATGAGTGGGACATTACGTCGCAATGGGCGGCTAATGTTGGCGTGCGTTGGGAAGGCATTAATACCACTAGCACCATGGCGAACCAAGCGGTGTCCAATACCAGTAGTGTAACGAGTCCGGTTGCGCATTTAGTGTGGCGGATTCCGGGTGCAAGCAAAGACCAAGTGCGCTTGAGTTACACCAATAGCTATCGTGCGCCCACCTTGACGGATTTAGTTGCATTACCTGCTTTGTCGCAAAATAATAGCCCGGTCAGCCCAGATCGCATAGGAAATCCTTACCTTAAGCCGGAATTGGCGCATGGTTTTGATTTGTCGTTCGAACATTACTTGTCGCATAATGGCATTATTAGTGCAAATATTTTTGATCGTGATATTCAAAATTTGATGCGTCATGAAACTGCGTTGGTGAATGGTCGTTGGGTGTCGACGCCAACCAATTTGGGTGATGCAACAACGCGCGGTATTGAGTTGGAAGCGAAGTTTGATCTAGTTGAGTTTTTGCCTTCTGCTCCGGCCATTTCATTGCGTACTAATTACAGTCGCTTCTGGTCTGCTGTTCAAGATATTCAGGGACCAAATAATCGCTTGGATCAGCAGCCAGCACAAACGGCCAATGTGGGAATGGATTACAAAATGGCGCAATTGCCGTTGACGATAGGGGGTAATATTAATTGGACGCCGGCATATATCGTACAAAGCACCACGACACAGGCAAATAGCATTGGTATGAAACGCCAGTTTGATATGTACGCTTTGTGGAAATTTAGTGCGGTGTCACAGTTGCGTTTGTCGGTGAATAATTTGGTTAATAATAATTATGATACGAGTACGTCGTCAACCTTGGGCTATCCGGAAGTTTCTGATGTGATGGCGCCTACTTATACGACTTGGACGCTGCGGTGGGAGTTGAAGTATTAAGGTGAACTAGCTCGGAATGGAGCCATAGCAGTCGCATTGCGTTATGCTATGGCAGGTCAAGCTGTAGCAGGTAAAACAAGTTACCGTGCTGTGTTTGAATTACGCTGCTTTACATGCTTTTCCGTGATCAGCATGCGCACCTTTGGACTTGGCATCGGATTCACTCATGTAGCTACCTGCTGCTGTTTTGCCATAATATTTTGTGCCAAAACAATGGTAGGTATTTGATTTGCTATTGACCCAAACTTTATCCGCACCACCGCCAACCGCTGCGGTTTTTGCCATTTTTGCTGTTTTGTCTTTTAATGAAGTCGCTGGTGCTGTAACTGTAGCTGGTGCTGGCACGGCAGCTGCAGGCATCGCTTGCGCTACTTTTGCTGTTGTAGCTGTTGCTTGAGCAAAGCTTGCACTGCAAAGCAACATGCTGGTTGTGAGTACGATGGTTTTGAATAGTGTCGTCATTTTTTAACTCTTTCGGGTGATGAAAGTTGTAGGAGTAATTACTATATGTTGCAGATTTAATTAGTGCAACATAAGTAAGAGCCTCTCATAGCTATTTAATGATTGTTATCAAAATTTGTAACAGTGTTGGTGCTGAAAAGGGGTATGTGTTGTTTTAATAAACAAATATCCCCTCCCGACATACCCATTATTTAGAGCAAGCACATTTTCTTTGCCGCCATCGTGAGTTCTTCTCGGAAACTTGGATGTGCAATGCCAATTAGTTCGAGTGCGCGTTGTTTCGAGGATTTTCCACGTAATTGTGCGATGCCAAATTCAGTCACAACGTAATTGATATCATTTTTGCTGGTGCTGACATGCGTTCCTGGGCTCAGGACAGGGACGATGCGTGAAATTGAATCTAGTTTGGCTGTGGATGGCAGTACGATAAAGGCTTTTCCACCTTCTGAGCGATTGGCTGCTCGGACAAAATCCGATTGTCCACCTGTACCGGAGTAGGGGAGGTGTGCCAAACTTTCTGAACCACATTGGCCCAGTAAATCAATTTGCAAGGTGGCATTGATCGCCATTAATTTATTGTTTTTACCGGCAATGTATGGATCATTGGTGAAATCAGATGGATGAAGTTCAACCATCGGATTGCGGTCAATGAAACGGTACAGCTTTTGTGATCCGAGTACAAAGGTGCCGACGATTTTACCTGGCATAAATGTTTTGTTGCTGCAATCGACCGCACCACATTCAACCAGTGACAGAATGCCATCGCCGATCATTTCCGTGTGAATACCAAGATTTTTCTTTTTGGTCAGTTGCATGACCACGGCATCAGGAATCCCACCATAGCCGATTTGCAAGGTTGATCCATCATCAATATGATCAGCTACATAGTTGCCGATTGCTTGTTGTACTGGACCGATAGTCGGTAAGCCGACTTCCGTGATGGGATCATCGTTTTCAACCAGCGCAGCAACTTTGGATATGTGAACGTGGCAGGCGCCGAAAGCATGGGGGACGTTGCAGTTTACTTCCAGAATGACAGCGCGGGCTTTGGCGATCGCGGCCATGGTGTAATCGGTGCCTAGACTAATTGAAAAATAACCGTGAGCATCCATCGGTGATGCCATTGCAAACACGACATCGGCGGGAATTTGCCCGCGTCGTATCATGTCAGGGATTTCAGAGAAATAATTGGGGATAAAATCAGACCAACCTTGCTGACCTGCTGCTCGTGATGCGGGGCCATAAAAAAGTGCGGTATGGCGTATATTGTCAGCGGTATTTTGGTCGAAATAATCGTATTTTCGAACAGCTAGAATTTGCGAAGTGCGCACGCCATGGAAGTCGCGACGGTGTAAAGAAAGTGCCGTTAATAGTGTCGGAGGTTCGCCAACTGCAGTCGGAATAATGATGCTATCGTTGTCTTGCACTAATCGGATTGCCTGTTCGGCTGTCATGCATTTATTGCGATATAGTTCATGTATGCTCACGTCGTCTCCAGTTTTTATGGCGATTCTTATGATAAAAGCGAATCATTAATCACTACACTTTTAGTAGTAAAAATTCCATTTTTTTGAAATAATTGCGTCAAAGACACAGAATTGCATAGTTTAGCAGTATCTATGGCGCAAGTAATAACTATGAATTAAGTTCAATTAAATTTGATGCGCTAAGTTGCATAATGTTGACATATCCCAGTCAGCCTGAATTTTATTTGATTTTTATTGGGGGAATTCAGCTTCGGGTAAGAATAATGTTTTTTCGCTCTGAGGGCGTTCGTGGAAGCATATGTGTCGTGGTGTAATCTGGTTTGACACCGAACGTACATTCAGTCTGACCACGCAGTATTTCAGCATCGCGTCCGCTAAACAAGGGGCAGCTTGCGAATAATTCTGCAACCCAATCTACAAAAGCCCGTACCTTCGGTGATAAGTGCCGGTTGGCTAGATAAATTACCGAGATAGGCATAGATGCAGGATGCCATTGCGATAAAACTTCACGTAAAGCCCCTGACTCCAAATGTGGCATCAGCATGAAGCGTGGCGCTTGAATCAGTCCAAAGCCGTTGAGTGCGAGCATCAGATAGGATTCAGAATCATTGACGGAAATTTTCCCTTTGATTTTGACGTCGACGATTTCACCGTCCACCATAAAATCCCAATCCATATTACGGCCAGTACGGCTAGAAAAATAATGTACTGCCTGATGCTGCTGTAAGTCATCTAGACAGTTCGGTGTGCCATAGTGATTGAGATACGTGGGTGCAGCACAGGTCACACTGTCGAAGGTGCCGATACGTCGCGCGACCATACTGGAATCTTGTAGCTCACCGACACGAATCACGCAATCTACGGCTTCCTGTACTAGATCGACTTTACGGTCACCTAGCCCCATGACCAGTTCGATATCTGGATAGCGTGCGTAAAATTCACCGATTTGGGGTAATAGTATCAGCCGTCCTATTGATGTCGGGACATCGATGCGCAGTCGGCCGTTGGGTTTGCGTGCCACATGTTGAAATAAGGATTCGGTTTCATCAATGTCCGCTAGGATACGTACGCAGCGCTCATAGTAGGCTGCACCATCCGGTGTCAGACTCAAGCGGCGCGTGGTTCTGTTGAGCAAACGCACGTGCAACAGACTTTCCAAATGTTGAATTGCCGTTGTGACCGTTGTGCGCGGCATGCCCAGTCTGTCAGCCGCCTTGGTAAAGCTCGATAACTCTACTACGCGGGTAAATACCTGCATTGCTTGAAAACGGTCCATCGCTTATTTCCTTACACCACCTTGGTGTCGTATCTGTTTCTATTAGATGAGTCTGATCATTATAAGGTGATTCCAGTATTGGATTAGTCGACCTGACGGAACAGTCATATTGAATTGCAGGCGTTTATTCAAAAAGTTATTTGAATTACTATTCAGAATTTAGCGCGTATCGATTTTGAATCCACCGTCAACAAGGAACACCATGTCTGATTCATTGAATAACTCAGCCACCCATGCAAGCACTAAGCTAGGCACAAAGCTAGGCACAAAGCCACGTCGACTTGCTCTCGCCGTTAGTGCAGTTCTATTTATATTGATTGTAGGGGCAGGTATTGTTGGTGCAATCCGCGTCCATGCCAGTAATCCTGAACCGAAAGGCGCAGCAGTGGCGACCAACGTGGATGTTGCCGAAGTCATTAGTCGCAGTATTATTGATTGGCAAAGTTATTCCGGTAAATTGGAAGCAGTAGAACGAGTAGAAATACGTCCCTTGGTCGGCGGCACATTGACTGCTGTTCATTTTAAAGATGGCAGTTTGGTCAAAAAAGGGGATTTGCTCTTTACGATTGATCCACGTCCGTATCTTGCCGAAGTTGCTAAGGTTCAGGCGCAACTAGCTGCAGCCCAAGCACGTTCTGACTATACTGCATCGGATGTTACGCGTGCCGAACGCCTGTTGGCTGACAACGCGATCGCCCGTCGTGATTATGAAGAAAAACAAAATGCGGCGCGTGAAGCCGCAGCAAATGTCCTTGCCGCAAAGGCGGCCTTGCAGGTGGCGAAACTGAATCTTGAATATACCCAAATCACGGCGCCGATTAGCGGACGTATCTCTCGTGCGGAAATTACGAGCGGTAATGTGATTGCGGTCGGTGTCAATTCTGCACCGTTGAGCACATTAGTATCTGTCTCCCAAGTCTATGCCGCTTTTGATGTGGATGAACAAAGTTATCTAAAATTTGTGCATCCTGCACAAGCTAAAAATGCACAGGTATCGGTCTATCTCGGTCTTGCCAATGAAGAAGGCTATTCACGCCAAGGGAAAGTGACGTCGATCGATAACCGAGTTGACGCATTGTCTGGAACCATACGGGTACGGGCCGTGTTCGATAATCAGGATGGGATGTTATTGCCAGGATTGTTTGCACGTATCCATCTTGGTGGCAATGTGCCACATCAAGCCTTATTGATCGATGAAAAAGCCATCGGTACCGATCAAGATAAGCGCTTCGTGCTGATTGTGGATAAGGACAATCATACTGCATACCGTGAGGTACATGTGGGTGCGCGTCAGGGAGACTTAATGATCGTAGAAGCGGGTTTGCACGCGGGTGAACACATCGTTGTGAATGGCTTGCAGCGCACACACCCTGGCGACACGATTACACCCAATATGGTTCCGATGAGCAAAATTGCGACAGCACCGTCCGCTACTTTATAGACAACGGCATTTATTATGAATATTTCTAAATTTTTTATTGATCGCCCCATTTTTGCCGGAGTGTTATCGATAATTATCCTGCTGGCGGGTGCATTGTCGATGTTTCAATTGCCTATCTCAGAATATCCAGAGGTAGTTCCCCCCTCAGTTGTTGTGCGGGCGCAGTATCCTGGCGCGAATCCCAAAATCATTGCGGAAACAGTCGCAGCACCGTTAGAAGAGTCGATCAATGGTGTGGAAAATATGCTGTATATGCAGTCTCAGGCGAATAGCGATGGCAACCTGACGGTGACTGTTAACTTCAAATTAGGCGTCGATCCAGATAAGGCTCAACAATTAGTGCAAAATCGGGTTGCACAAGCCTTACCACGTTTGCCGTCGGACGTGCAGCGTTTGGGAGTAACTACCATCAAAAGTTCGCCGGCCTTGACGATGGTGGTGCATCTGATTTCACCTGACAACCGTTATGACATGACTTATCTGCGTAATTACGCGGTGTTGAATGTCAAAGACCGCTTAGCGCGCATTAAAGGTGTCGGTGAGGTTGGTTTATTTGGTTCTGGCGATTACGCCATGCGCGTTTGGTTAACACCACAAAAAATAGCGCAGCGCGGCCTAACCGCATCGGATGTCGTGAATGCTATCCGTGAGCAAAATGTACAGGTTGCTGCAGGTGTGATCGGCGCATCCCCGAATATGCCAGACACGCCCCTGCAATTTAATGTGAATGCCCAAGGTCGTTTGAAATCCGAAGCAGAATTTGCTGCCATCATTCTTAAAACTTCTGCTGATGGTGCCGTCACCCGTCTTGGTGATGTGGCGCGTATCGAGTTAGGTGCCTCGGAATATGGCTTGCGTTCATTGCTGGATAATAAACCAGCGGTAGCGATTCCCATTTTTCAGGCGCCTGGCGCCAATGCCTTAGATGTATCGGATCAGGTGCGTGCTGTTATGAAGGAGTTATCGGCCGATTTCCCTAGCTCAGTACAATATAAAATCGTTTATGACCCGACCCAGTTTGTACGATCAAGTATTCACGCCGTGGTAGAAACGCTGCTGGAAGCGATTGCGTTGGTTGTATTGGTTGTGATCGTATTTTTGCAAACGTGGCGCGCTTCGTTGATTCCTTTATTGGCGGTACCTGTATCTATCGTAGGGACGTTTTCATTGATGCTGGGCTTTGGCTATTCAATCAATGCCTTGTCTTTATTCGGTATGGTGTTGGCAATTGGTATTGTCGTGGATGATGCCATTGTGGTGGTGGAAAATGTGGAGCGGAACATCGCTGCTGGCCTATCGCCCAAAGATGCCACTTACCGCGCCATGCGTGAAGTTAGCGGTCCGATTGTGGCGATTGCCTTGACCTTGGTTGCCGTGTTTGTGCCCTTGGCTTTTATGACAGGATTGACCGGTCAGTTTTACAAGCAATTTGCTATGACGATTGCTATTTCAACGGTGATTTCCGCCTTTAATTCATTGACATTATCCCCCGCATTGGCGGCTATCCTGTTGAAGAGCCATGATGAAAAACCGGATTGGCTGACAAGGGTAATGAATCGATTATTTGGGCGATTCTTCGCCGCGTTTAATCGCTTATTTCATCGTGGCTCGGAAAATTATTCTAAGGGAGTGACGACGGTTATTTCCCGCAAAGCATCCATGTTGGGCGTGTATGTTTTATTACTGATACTGGCCGTGGGTATTTCTTACATTGTCCCAGGTGGTTTTGTTCCGGGGCAAGACAAGCAATATTTGATCAGTTTCACCCAACTTCCGAATGGTGCTACCTTGGATCGCACGGAAAAAGTGATACGTACGATGTCGGCGATCGCACTTAATGAACCCGGTGTGGAAAGTGCCGTGGCCTTTCCGGGTTTGTCCATCAATGGCTTTACCAATAGCTCAAGCGCCGGTATCGTTTTTGTGACACTGAAACCGTTTGAGGAAAGGCGCAGCAAAGAATTGTCTGCTGGCGCCATTGCCGGTAAATTGAATCAAAAATATGCCGGTATTAAGGATGCCTTTATCGCGGTGTTTCCACCGCCGCCAGTGATGGGGCTGGGAACAGTAGGAGGGTTTAAGCTACAGATCGAGGATAAGGGGGCATTGGGTTATGCTGAATTAGATGCTGCCACGCAGGCTTTTATTGCTGCAGCCAAGACCGCACCAGAATTGGGCCCGATGTTTTCTAGTTATCAAATCAATGTGCCACAACTGGATGTCGATCTGGATCGCGTTAAGGCTAAGCAATTGGGTGTGTCGGTGACAGATGTCTTTGATACGATGCAAATCTATCTTGGCTCCCTATACGTCAATGATTTCAACCGATTTGGTCGGGTATATCAAGTCCGTGCTCAAGCTGATGCGCCATATCGGGCAAAGCCTGACGATATTTTGCAATTAAAAACCCGCAATGCAACGGGTGATATGGTGCCCTTATCATCGTTGGTGAAAGTAACGCCCGGCTTTGGTCCTGAAATGGTGGTTCGTTACAATGGTTACACTGCTGCCGATATTAATGGTGGCCCAGCACCGGGTTATTCAACAGATCAGGCGCAAGCTGCAGTAGAACGTATCGCGGCAAAAACACTCCCTGCTGGGATCAAGTTTGAGTGGACTGATTTGACGTATCAACAAATTTTGGCGGGCAATGCAGGGATGTGGGTTTTCCCTATTAGCGTACTGTTGGTATTTTTGGTGCTGGCTGCGCAGTATGAAAGTCTGACTTTACCACTTGCGGTCATTTTGATTGTGCCGATGAGCTTGCTCGCAGCATTGACTGGGGTGTGGCTTACCGGTGGTGATAACAATATTTTCACTCAAATCGGTCTGATGGTGTTAGTCGGACTTTCAGCAAAAAATGCGATCTTGATCGTGGAGTTTGCACGGGAACTAGAACTACAAGGTAGTACCCCGTTGCAAGCAGCGATTGATGCTAGTCGTTTGCGTTTGCGTCCTATTTTGATGACCTCAATCGCCTTTATTATGGGCGTGATTCCTTTGGTTATTTCCAGCGGTCCTGGTTCTGAGATGCGCCATGCAATGGGGATTGCCGTGTTTTTTGGGATGCTGGGTGTAACGTTTTTCGGGCTGTTCCTGACTCCCGTATTCTATGTGTTGCTGCGTTCTGGTGGTCGCAAGTTGCATTCGGCCGTCGTGCATGAAGCTCCTGTGATTGAAGGCGCGCACTCTACGGTAACATCTTCGGCACCACTGTCATTTTAAGCGAGAGTTTGGGAGTACACCATGATAAATACAATGACCCCTTTGAAGTTAGCAGCGCCGGTACTAGCGTTACTGGTGCTGGCAAGTTGTTCACTAGCGCCAACGTATCAGCTCCCCCTAGTTGATACCCCCTCAGCTTTCAAGGAAGCGGTTGCACCACAAGCCAAGGCCAACTGGAAAGAGGCACAACCATCCGAAGAATTTCCACGCGGCGAGTGGTGGAAGATGTTTGCGGATACCCGTTTGAACGAACTGGAATTGCAGGCTATGGCGGCTAACCAGAATCTGAAAGCCGCAGCAGCACGATTGAAACAGTCTAGAGCGTTGGGACAGGATGCCCGTTCTGGTTTATTTCCGCAGGTGAGCTCCGGACTGGGTGCCACCCGAGGTCGGGCCGCACCGGTATCCTTAGGTCTGCCGGATAATACCAATGAACCGACAGGTACCACGTATAGTGCTCAGATCGGTGCATCGTATGAGCTGGATTTGTTTGGCCGTGTCGCGTCCAGCGTCGATGCGGCAACAGCAGATGTACAAAAAAATGCAGCCTTATTCCAATCGGTACAACTGGCTCTTCAGGCTGATGTGGCGCAAGCCTATTTTTTGTTGTGTGAGCTAGATTCTGAACAAATTTTGTTTTCTGGCACGGTAGATTTACGCGCACAAACGCTGAAATTGGTACAAAAGCGGTTTGATGAAGGCGATATCAGTGAGTTAGATCTGGCGCGTGCTAACGCTGAGCTGGCATCAGCGCAGTCAGAAGCATTCGGTATCGCACGGACCCGCGCAACGGCAGAACATGCATTAGCCGTATTGTTGGGAAAATCACCGGCTGACGTTAATTTTCCGGCACAGCCATTATCACAGCGTAGTGTGGCGATGGTGATTCCGGCAGGTTTACCATCCGCGTTACTGGAACGTCGTCCTGATATTGCAGCGGCTGAACGTAACATGGCAGCCGCTAATGCCAGAATCGGCGTGGCGCGTGCAGCATTTTTCCCGCGTTTGGATATCACCGGTTCCTTGGGCAACGAATCTGCCGGTTTGGGGGATTTGTTCAGTTGGAGTACGCGCACCTTTTTACTTGGCCCGTTGTTATCCATGCCCTTGTTTGATGGAGGACATCGCCAAGCGGGTATTGATAGTGCACGCGCCACATACGAGGAGAATGTGGCTATTTATCGTCAGACTGTGCTGACCGCATTTAAAGAAGTTGAAGATAATCTGGCTGATCTGCGTATTCTCATTCAACAGGTACAGGCTCAGGATAATGCGGTACAGTCAGCCGAACGTGCCGCCAAGCTGTCACACCTACAATACAATGAAGGTTCGATTAGTTATTTAGACGTGATCGATGCTGATCGCACAGTATTACAACAACAGCGTGCAGCGACCCAGTTGGCCGGCGCAAGAGCCCATTCAGCGGTTAGTTTATTTCGTGCTATTGGCGGCGGTTGGGAACGCTACGGTGCCTCTCCTCTTTAAATAAACTTCGACTTACGGCTGATTATATTTCTGTTCCTGCGTGTAACCCTTAGCATAGAGTGATATTGTTATAAATCAATATTACTCTTGGTAGCCGGTACGCATTTCATCGCAAGCCATATCTTTGTGTATTATTAAACAAATTTACATGCAGAAATGCGGATTAGGTGGGTTTATGGAACGATTTGACTTTACGTATTCGCCGTATGAAATGCTTACGCCGGGCCAGCGAGAAATACTGCAATCTTCGGTCGATATTATGTTTTTTGATGACGAGGCAGTCATTATTGATGCCAACCAGCCGATTGCATTTTTGTATGTGGTGATCAAGGGCTTGGTACGTGAAGTCACTCCTGACAATGAAATCGGTGGCTTATATCATTCCCGTGATACGTTTGAACCTCGTGCCTTAGTGGAAGGGCAAAGCCCCAATCGTTATATCGTGCAGGAACAAGCGTTGGTGTACACCATACCCAAAGCTACCATTACTGAATTGATGGATGCCAATCCACGTTTTGGGGCGTATTTTTACGCTAGTGTTGCTGAAAAATTATCCAATCTAGCACGCAGCAAAGGTTCGCATGAGCTAGAGAGTTTATTTACTGCCAAAGTCCGAGATGCATACCGTCACAATGCGACCTGGTTACTTGGTACGGACTCGATTTTATCTGCCGCACAAGCCATGAAAAAAGATAAAACTCGGACTATTTTGGTGGAACATCAAAACAAAGTCGGCTTGTTTACTGCCTCGGTGTTTCGGGATGTTGTGATTGCAGGAGCTTCGACCGACCAGCCACTGCATCTGTGGTCAGCGTTTGAATTGATCTCGGTGGATATTGATGATTACGTTTTTAATGCGCTGTTGAGAATGACGCAATTTAAAATTCAGCGCGTGGTTGTGACAGAAAATGGCAAACCCATTGGTGCGTTAGAGCAAATTGATGTATTAGCGTATTTGTCGAACCATACCCATCTAGTGGCACAACGGCTTGAGCGGGCACAAAATGTGGACGAGTTGGTTGCCATTGCCGACCAAATGACGCGGTCGATTCACATTTTACGCAGCAACGGTGTACGTGCACCGCAACTGGCCCAATTAACACAAGTACTCAATACGAGTTTATTCGAAAAAGCGTGGCGGTTGTTGGCGCCCGCGGAGTTAGTTGCACAAAGTTGCTTGATTGTGATGGGATCGGAAGGTCGGGGTGAACAAATCCTTAAAACCGATCAGGATAATGCCCTGATTATGCGAGAGAGTGCTGACGCTACTATTGCCAAACAAGTTTGTGATGAGTTTTCACACACCCTTGCACGCCTAGGCTATCCACCCTGCAAAGGGCATATCATGGTGAACAATCAGCAGTGGCGTCAAACCATTGAAGAATTCAAACACACCATTTTTCAGTGGTGTACGGAACTCTCCGGTGAATCGATGATGAATCTGGCGATTTTTGTGGATGCTAAAGCCGTCGCCGGAGATGACACTTGTTTGCTGGAATTAAAAAATTACTTAACCCGATTATTAACCGATGATGCCGGCATGTTAGGGCGATTTGCGCGTGCTGTTGATTTATTTGAGATGCATAGTAATGGATTTTTTTCTACCTTGTTGCGACGCGAAGGTGCTGCACAAATGGATATTAAAAAAATCGGTATTTTTCCGGTTGTTCATGGGATACGCGCACTTAGCCTCGAAGCACAGTTATCGGAAACCAATACCTTCGAACGTATTAATCGCTTATCTGCCCTGAATGTGCTGGATGATAGTTTGTCCAAAGATTTGATCGAGGCGCTTAGTTATCTGATGGACTTACGGCTGGATGCTGGTTTATTAAATCAGACGACATGTGCGCTGGAAGATAATGTGAATCAAATCGATACGCGGATGTTAACCACGCTGGAACGCGATTTACTGCAAATTGCATTACAGGTGGTTAAACGGTTCAAAACCATGATTCGCGCGCATTTTCATTTGGGGACATTTTAAGTTGCGCTTACGCTTGCATTTTATTTCGGTACGATTAATTGTGGGAACCATGACATGCTAACTGCATTGCGCCGTGCTTGGGCTAAGCGGCAATTATCTGATCCTGACTATGCCTATTTATTTGATGAACACCCAGACGAGTTGGTGAGTTTTGACTGTGAAGCGACTAGTCTTGATGTGAAGGCGGCAGAAATTTTGTCGATTGGCGCAGTCAAAATAAAGGGTAATAAAATTCTGGCCAGTGAGTCATTTTACGTGTTGGTCAAGCCCGAAGGAATTATGCAAGCGAGTAATATCAAAGTGCATGGTCTTCGCCCTAAAGATGTCTCCGGTGGTATTCCTGCTGCCGATGCAGTGCGCCAGCTATTGGCATTTATCGGCGGCCGCCCGCTGGTAGGGTATTACCTTGAATATGATATCGCTTTAGTGAATAAAGTACTGAAGCCATTAATAGGAATCGGCCTGCCAAACCGTCCCATCGAAGTATCGGGTATCTACTACAATCAAGAATTAGATAAAAATCCGGACGGGTATGTTGATCTGCGCATGGCTACGTTGATAGAAAAATTACAGGTGCCAGATTTACCACGACATGACGCACTCAATGATGCGATTAATGTCGCGGTCATGTATCTGACATTGGTGGCACGCGGAAAACGGAAGTAGCTTAGGCTATTCTGAAATCAATGGTGATCAGTTTTCACACAAATACACCTTGAAATAGTTGATTCGACGAACAATGGCGCACATTTTTTCTGATGCTGATGGTGGTGCAGTTCTTGAAGGCCTTGGGATCACCTGACGGTGCGATCTGGATGAGGCAGGAGCGCAGTACGTTGTTGCCGCAAGGTTATTGGACGCGCCCTCTTGAGCCAACACCATAAAGGGGTGGACAGCAGGATTAATCACTGGATCTATTTCTCTGAAGGAGTGATTAAGTTGAATTCGCGGTATTGCTGGCAACGCAGATTCTCTGAAAACGCCAAGGTAGCGTCTGTTCGGCGGCGCAGTGTAGGTACGCGACCCTATTATCAGCTCTGGACTAATATGCTCAGAGGTAACCCATTCGGATTCATGTTGTGCAAAACCGAGCGCGCTGGGTAGCAGAATATGAATGTTCAGGAAAGACGGGGTGTGAGGTAGTGATAGGCTCGATTGATAAAAATCGGCGGTTGAACGTATTGTATAAACGTGGACTGGTGTGCTTTCATGTTCGCTCGATATATCCAATGCGAGTCTGATGGCAAAATCAACATCAGCTGTTGTGGATATGAAAACGCTATTTGGCGTGAAGCTATTCGGAGCAAAACTAAATCCGGTACTATGTTGCACTAAATTTCGGTTATCTCCCCATGCAGTAAACCCATCCTTAAAAATGACGTCCGGTCCCCGTGTATCGGCTCGGTAGAGATAGCCATAATTGGGTATTTCTGCATAAACTGGACTAGCTATGGCTCCGATAAATGCCATCACTAAGATCACTATTTTGGTCAAATAGCTGAAGTTTATGGTACGTATTGAGTAAATAAGCCATTTTTCTTGTGTGCGTTTCATACATTCGTCTCCGTAGTGAGTTAAGCCCTTTCTTTTTGCTCTACTGTTGACACTGATGATGATAATTTATTCACATAAAGGCATATAAGTCAACGAAATATAGCATTCACTAGCTCCCCTTTTTCAAGCGAATTAGGTATTATAAGTATTTTTGTCATTAAAAATTGTTGGAATTACTACGTTTTTTGATCAATTTTTAATAATGCGCAGAGCAGTGCTTTCGACATTCCTTGTGTTAGTATTGCCAAAAATAAATTAGCGGGTTCAATCATGTTTGGATACACTGAAGTACAAATTTCCCATTTTTTCATGACTTACGGTCTTGGTGCATTCATGCTTTTCATGCTATTTATCATTGGTCATTTAGCATGGGAATCCAAAGCCGGTAAATTCGGAGCGTTCGTGCTTATGCTCGGATTGGGATTTGGCATGTTTGGTTTTATCTTTAAGCTCATACTCGAATGGTACCTAACCAAATCCTAAGTTCGAGTGCTTTAGCGTACTTAACTCATCTTCATATAATTGCTGTGTTTTTCAACTTGGACATTTTGTCTCAATGTCTGGAAATTGCTTTGATGTAGTATGCCGTGGATGCTATTATTATTTCATTGTTGAAGTTGTAAAAGCAGCGTTGTAAGGTAGTGCTCCTCACGATAGATCGTGTCAATTAATAGCTTGGAAATACTCAAAATGATGGATTGGGTCCCTATAGTCTTCATTACGTTCAAGGTTCTTGTGCTAGGCACGGGCATGTTCTTTGCCATCAAGTGGCATTACGATCAAGGGAGGAAGGAGAAGGAGATGGATACGCGCACGGTGCTACGCGCGAGTGGCAAGGTGGCCGCAGTCTTCGTGCTATCGCTTCTGGGCATAGTGCTCTTCACCTTCGTCCTTGCTAGGAAGCTCGGTTTGGATCTGACTTTCCCATGATGGCAAGGAATAGTCGGCCGATATCCAGTGATGCGGCAGCAATTCCCCGATGCGACTGTTGGGCATCTCCTTCGCGAAGAGGCTCTTAATCGTATCTACATCAGGTACAGCAACAAAACCGTACTCCATAATTATTTCGAATACACAAAACAAAAAAGGTTACCAGTCGAAACTGGTAACCTTTTTTGTTTACTGCTAATTCGTTGGGGTGATCGATGGGGCTCGAACCCACGACAACAGGAATCACAATCCTGGACTCTACCAACTGAGCTACGACCACCACTGTATTACTAGTTATTGCTAACTCCGCCTTTGGTTGGGCAGGTCGCCATTATATGGAGGATTTCGAGAAAATGCAACCCTAAGTTGAAAACATTTCATTTAATGTGTATTCGGCCGGGGTGAGGTGTAATAACTGCTCTAAAGCATTCGTGAATTTCGTTATGTCGCCACTGGTGCGGAACGTGAGTCTGCTGCGTTGTGTGGGCTGTGCTTGGGCTAATTTGTGTTGTTTGGTCAATAGTCGCTGTAGCTGGCTGGCGACGGCTAATCCTGTGTCGATTAAGTGGATCGCTGGATGACCTTGCTCTGCGGCGATACAGCGGATAGTTGAGGCAATAAATGGATAGTGCGTACACCCTAAGACTATTGTATCGGCTCCGGCAGCTAACATCGGTTGGAGATAGCTGGTGAGTAAGTGGTGAGTGGCAGGACTATCTAGTTCGCCACGCTCAATTAATTCCATTAGCCCAGGGCAGGGTTGGTGGATTAGGTTGATGGCAGTGCTTTGCTGAATATGAGCGCAGAGGGTTTGGTATTTTGCGCTGGCAATGGTGCCACTGGTGGCCAGTACGCCAACACAGCCTGTACGCGATATGCTGGCTGCAGGTTTGATACCTGGCTCCACACCAATAAGGATGAGTTCGGGGTAGCGTGTACGTAAGTGGGTGATCGCTGCAGCCGTTGCGGTGTTGCAAGCGACAACGAGTGCTTTGATGCCGGAATGGATCATGTGTTCAGCAATGCATAATGTGCGCTCTATAATGACGCTTTCAGCTTTGTCACCGTATGGCGCAAAGCCGGCATCGGCAAAATAACTGAGTGACTCATGCGGTAATTGCTCGCGTATGTGCCGTAATACCGATAGTCCACCTACACCAGAATCAAAAATGCCAATGGGAAGCTGTGATGTGGAAGTGACGGTGGGTGTAGACGCAGGCAGATAGTCAGGTGTGAGTGGCATGGTAATCGTCAGATTGGTGCCGGATAGCGCGGGTGTCATTGCTTTGCACTATCCGGTTGTTCTGGTAAGTCCTAACTTACTTATTTATTTACTTATTTATTTCGTTACCGGAATAATACCGATTTTGGCTTGCCACTCTTTTGGTCCAGTGTTGTGTACCGATGTGCCATTGGAATCGACGGCGACCGTCACTGGCATGTCAACAACGTCAAACTCATAAATAGCTTCCATACCTAAATCCGCAAAACCGACGACTTTGGCAGTTTTAATCGCTTTTGAGACCAGATACGCAGCACCACCCACGGCCATTAAATAGGCAGATTGGTGTTTTTTAATCGATTCAATCGCAATCGGACCACGTTCTGCTTTACCAATCATGGAAATTAAGCCAGTTTTTTCCAGCATCATGTCGGTAAACCCATCCATCCGTGTTGCTGTGGTTGGGCCAGCTGGACCCACTGCTTCATCACGTACCGGATCAACTGGTCCAACGTAGTAGATCACCCGGTTGGTGAAGTCGACTGGTAATGATTCGCCTTTGGCTAACATGTCTTGAATACGCTTATGCGCTGCATCGCGGCCAGTCAGCATTTTGCCATTTAATAATAATGTTTGGCCTGGTTTCCAGCTGGCGACATCGGCCTTGGTCAGTGTGTTCAAATCAACCCGTTGGGATTTTTCTGTATCAGGTAACCATTGCACATCAGGCCAGTTGGACAGTGCGGGTGGATCCATGTAGACCGGACCGGAACCATCCATTACAAAATGCGCGTGACGTGTGGCAGCGCAATTCGGGATCATGGCGACTGGCTTGGATGCGGCATGCGTCGGGTACATACTGATTTTAACGTCCAGTACGGTAGTCAAGCCACCAAGACCTTGCGCGCCAATCCCCAGCGCATTGATTTTGTCGCATAACTCAATACGTAATTCTTCAGTTTTGTTTTGTGGGCCGCGCAGTTTGAGTTCGTGCATGTCAATGTGTTCCATCAACGATTCTTTTGCCATTAACATGGCTTTTTCTGCTGTGCCGCCAATACCTATTCCTAACATCCCCGGAGGACACCAACCGGCACCCATGGTTGGAACGGTTTTCATGACCCAATCAATCAGGGAGTCAGATGGGTTGAGCATGACAAACTTGGATTTATTTTCTGATCCGCCGCCTTTTGCTGCAACTTGGATGTCCAGCGTGTTACCGGGTACCAGTTCCATGTGAACGACTGCTGGGGTGTTGTCTTTGGTGTTTTTACGTGCAAATAACGGGTCAGCGACGATGGAGGCGCGTAACACATTTTCTGGATTATTGTATCCCTGACGTACGCCTTCGTTGATGGCGTCGATAATCGATCCGCCAAAACCTTCAAAACGAACACCCATGCCGATTTTTAAAAATACATTGACGATGCCGGTGTCTTGACAAATAGGACGCTTACCTTCGGCACACATGCGTGAATTAGTGAGGATTTGAGCGATAGCATCTTTGGCAGCCGGACTTTGTTCCAGTTCGTAGGCGCGGGCTAAATGCTGGATATAGTCGGTTGGATGGTAGTAGCTGATGTATTGCAAGGCTGCAGCTACGGATTCTATTAAATCGTCTTGTTTGATAATTGTCATAGTAGTGTTTGGCTGGGTTGGCGAAAAATGGGGTGATTAAAAATAATTTGGCAATGCAGTGTACTAATGTGCTGTCGTCATAAGGCATACAGGAATCAGATTGTGATTCAATCAATTTGACGGCTATTTTACACTTGCTTCACTACAGAGTCAGTGTCTTGACCTCGGAATTACCTTTCTAATCACGTCATTTATGCTCATTTGTGTGTAGTTTTTTTTATTAATCGTTGTTATGTGTGATTGCCAACTGATTTTATTATTTTTAAGTTAATATTTACATGCATTGGCTTTAAGGTAATGGTATTGTTATTATATGCTTTGAAATTTTAGAGGACTGATTAGTCGGTTTATTTATCAAATATTTCTTTATTGCAATTAATTAATTCAATTTGTCAGATTATTTAACGTTACTTAACAATTATTCGTGCTTATGTTATTTCATGGATACACTAACTGTTTATAGTAATGGTCTTTAATCTGCATGATTTTTTCAGGGGTAATTTATGAGTGCATTACTTGCCGGCTTGGTGGTTTTGGTTATTGGTGATAGTCATTTGGCTAGTCCCGGTTACCTGATTACGACACTTCATGATGATTTAAGCCAGCAAGGTGCGGCTGTGTATTCGTATGGTGCTTGTGGTGTTGCTGCCGGTGATTGGTTATCCAGAACTAAAATCGAGTCTCCTCCTCCGTGTGGAATCGCAACGCGTGAAAAAGAAGGAAAAATTAAGATTTTATCTGGGCCTAAAGCGGCAACCACACCGTATTCTGAATTAGTTAAAAATTATAAGCCGGATTTGGTGGTGGTAGTGATGGGCGATACGATGGCCGGATATAACCAGCCTGTGATGCCAAAAGCATGGATTTGGCAGCATGTATCGGCATTGACCAAAGCGATCAAAGCCAGCGGTACCAAATGTGTTTGGGTTGGACCTGCATGGGGGAGTGAAGGTGGTAAATATGGAAAAAATTTCCCGCGTGTATTGGAAATGTCGAATTATTTGAGTGAAATCGTTGCGCCATGCTCGTATGTGAATTCATTGAATTTTTCACAAAAAGGGCAATGGGGTACGGTTGATGGACAGCATTTGAACTCAGCCGGTTACAAAGCCTGGGGTGCTGCGATTACTAACGCGATTACGACGCCACCGATTGTGACTGGGTTAAAAAAATGAAAGTAGCTGTTTTATTTTTGGCTGGTTTGCTGAGTGCAAGTTTGGCGTATTCGGCAGAAACAGCCTTGTATGCCACCGGTCCTGCACAAGATGCATCGTATGTGCGATTCTTGAATGCTACCGATGACGCCGTAGTGGTAACGAATGGCGCAGCACGGTTGAGTCTGGTGACCACACCAGCTGCTCGGATATCGCATTTTTTTGCGGTAAAGGCGGGAGCGAAATTGTTGGCTTCGGTGCAGGTGCATGGACATACGTATCCTGTCAGTGTCGTGGCACAGCCTAGTGAATTTATTACTATTGCGATAGTTCCACAAGGGTCGGGTCAGTGGAAAACACAGATTGTTCGTGAAATTCCGACGGATTTTAATGCCTTGCGGGCGTCGTTGTCGTTGATGAATCTGGATCCGGCGTGTACGACGGCTGAATTACTAGGTGGTGTAAAACATCAATCGGTTTTATCCAATGTGGTGCCGTTCAGTGTGCAGCGTCGTTCGATTAATCCGGTTAATCTGACAGCGCAATTACGTTGTGTGGGGCAAGCGCATGGTGGCGATATCGCGGTGGGGCAATTACAAGCTGGTGAACGGTATAGTGTGTTTTTGTTGCCGCTGAAATCACCACAGGTGTTGGTGGCCTTGGATAAGCTGTAAATGGTCTTTGCTTCCCTCGAGTTTTTGACATTATTTTTGCCATTGTTCTTTTTGGCATACTTGTTGACGCCCCAGCGTGGGCGTAACTTCACTTTGCTGGTGGGGAGTTGGGTATTTTTTACTTGGTGGACCCCGCGCTATTTGGTATTGCTGATTGCGTTGACGACCTTGGCGTTTGTCGCGGCACTGGCGATTGAACGCTGTCGTTCTGAACTGTGGCGAACTCGGATCATGGCATTGGCCATTACTCTGAATCTGTTGTGCCTGTGTTGGTATAAATACGCCAATATGCTGGTGCTATCCTTGCTGGAATTGTTGCATCATCAGGGTGTGGCCATCCCAGCGGGGTTTGCGTGGGAATCCGTGGCCTTACCGATCGGCTTGTCGTTTACGGTGTTGCATGCGATTTCATATCTGGTGGATGTGCGACGTGGGGTGGTGCGGGCACAAACCAGTTTTATTGCATTCAGTGCGTATATGGCGATGTTCGGTCATTTAATTGCCGGGCCGATTGTGCGTTATAAAGTGATTGAGAAGGAATTGCGCGAACGCCAGTTTCATCCACATGATTTTGCTATGGGTGTGCGTCGGTTTATGGTCGGATTTTCAATGAAAGTGTTGATCGCCGATACCTTATCTCCTTTGGTTGCTCAGATATTTTCTACCACATCCCCTTCGTTTGTCGATGCTTGGAGCGGCTGCATCGCGTATACCTTACAACTGTATTTTGATTTTGCTGGCTATAGTGCCATGGCGATTGGTCTTGGTTTGATGCTGGGGTTTTATTTTCAGGAAAATTTTAATCAACCCTACCTGGCGAGTTCCATTCAGGATTTTTGGCGGCGCTGGCATATGACATTGTCAAGTTGGTTGCGGGATTATCTGTATATATCGTTGGGTGGTAGTCGTGGGGGGAATTTTTTTACTTACCGTAATTTGATGCTGACGATGGCAATTGGTGGGTTGTGGCATGGTGGTGAGAGTTGGAATTTTTTGATTTGGGGCATTATTCATGGCACAGCCTTGTGCGTTGAACGGGTATGTACCCAACGTGGTTTGTCATTGCCAGATCCGCTGGCACGTGGCTTGACATTACTGACAGTGATGTTGGCGTGGACGGTGTTTCGTGCAGATGGGTTTGCTGCCGCATGTAGTATGTGGGGTGGTCAATTTGGTTTGCATGGATGGGGATTAAGCGATACGCTGGCACTGAGTCTGACCCCAGTTATTAAATGGACGGTTGTTGTTGGGATTGTATGCGTGATTTATCCTGCTTTTCCTTGGTATCGTACCGGCGTGCCTGGCTTTCGGACGGAGTGGTGGCGTAGTAGTTGGAAAAATTATTGGCCGGTACTTACCTTCGCGTATGCACTGGCGGTACTTTCCGGTCAAAGCGTCAGGCCGTTTTTATATTTTCAATTTTAATCGGAGGGAGTTGATATGTCTTCGTCACTTCCTTTTTCAGAACGCGTGATGATTGCGTTTTTTATATTGTTGATGCTAATTGGTGGTGCTGCCATGGGGTGGACCATTAGTGCGATCCCAGCCGATTTTTGGCATGATATCGCTACCTTTTCTCAAATTTCATCTGGCGCAGCAACCAGAAAATTTTCTAAAAAAATTAATCAAGATTTTGTATTTAGCCAACCATTGCATCAAACCGAGCGGGTGGTGAGTTGGCTGCTTACCGGCGACTGGGGCCCCGGTGTGCGTGAGGGGTGTGACGGTTGGTTATTTTTGCGCGATGAATTGATGCGTTACCCAGATGCGCAAGCCGCTGCATCAATGCGCTTGCGGGCGGGGATTGTGCAGCAATTGGCGCATACATTGGCTGCGCAGAAGATACAGTTAATGGTGGTGCTAGTGCCGGATAAAAGTCGGATCGAATCCGCACATTTATGTGGTTTGCATCGTTCTGACAGTTTTGCTGGGCGTGCGCAGGAGTGGATACATTTGACTGGTCTACCTGTATTAGGGACTGAATTAGGAGTTGAATTGCATGCGGTCGATGATGAGCAAGGTAGTGCTATACAGGGCGGTATCATACAGGGCAGTACTATAGTCGATCTGACCCCGCTGTTGAAACAACAGTCAGGGGCACGCTTTTATCGTACCGATAGTCATTGGAATGAAGCTGCAGCAGCACAGTCAGCACAAGCGATTGCCCGTTATTTGCATGGCTTGCATTGGATTGCGAGTATTAATAATACCACTGGTGTTACTGATATACGGGATGTGAGCCTGGAAGTGCATAGTGTGATGAAACTGCGGCCGGGTGATCTGTTTCATTTGGCAACCTTGGATCAGTTACCTGCGTGGTTGGGGCCTAAGCCGGAATTGACGATGCAAAGTATCTGGAATGGGGGGGCGTCACCATCCACGGCGGGTGCCGATGATTTGTTTGGTGATGTGGATTTGCCGAAGATTGTGTTGGTCGGCACCTCGTTTTCGCTGCGCTCCAATTTTTTTAATGCATTACAACATGCAGTGGGCGTGCCTCTGGCAAATGTCGCTAAAGATGGTGGGGAATTTGATGGCGCTATGCGTGATTATTTATCTAGTGCCACGTTTAAACAAACCCCACCACACGTGATTATTTGGGAAATCCCTGAACGTATGCTGCAAGCTCCTAGTAAACCGGTCGAGCAGCAGTGGTCTGATCATCTAAAATTACAGATGTGAATTCTGCTGTGAATGTTGATGCGCAGCGCGATGGTACTGATGATGGCGGCGATTTTTTTGGAAGAAATCATTCGTTATCGGATCAGGCTATGTTCATTCGGATTAGAGACCCGCATGGCTAAAAGAGTCAGGTCGCGTATTGGCAACATGCGCTGTGCTGCGGGAGTGCCGATCAGGGCAAATTTGTGTGATTGCTCCGATCCACTGCTTGCGTTGAGCGCCGCTATTTCGGGTTCCCAGAGTGTCGTTTCGATGGATTTTAGTTCGGGAATCACAAAGCCGATGAGGTCATTGCCTGATTCGATCACTAGAATGCAGCTTTTCAGCGCAGCCGTAAAGCGTGATTTTCCGGTGATATGTTGAAGACACAGGACAGGTATTGAACGCGCACGGTTTTCGATGAATCCAAACAAAATTCCTTCTTCACCAAAAATGGCAATATCGCTTGAATAGGGCAGAATCATGGCAATTTGCTCTAATGGTGTGACACAATCTCCGCCGGCATCATAGACCACTAGAGAGCGCAAAATTGGGTTGCTTGTTTTTTTTACGCCGTTTCGCGCCGCATGATTAACCAGATTGTCTGTCATGCCGCTGCGTTCCAGAGAGGCCGTTGCCAAGGATGTGGCTTCTGGCCAGTGTATCAGTGCATTCGCATTGATCAAAAGGTAGTTGTTGACTGAATCGGTTGATGTGGTCTGTGGGTGTGCTAATGTCGATTTGAGTGCGCCACGAAACAGCGTTGGTTGGGGAAGCGCAAATGCGGGTATCGGAATAATTTCCGCAGTGTTGACGCAGATGACATCGACCACAGCATGTACTAAAAAGGCGACCTGACCCTGCTCCAGATTGAGGACGAATGCGTGTGGATCTATCGTGTAATCTAGCGCGTCAAAACCACATAAATGATGTAAATCAACAACTGGAATACGTTTTCCAGCGTAGGTGATTAGGCCTTTGCAACTCCCCATGGCTAATGCGGATGGTTCGATTTGTGGATTCGATATAGTGGCTTGCACATGGTCAGATTCGATTGCCAGATGGAGTCGTCCACAGCGTAGCAGAATCACGGTTTTTGATGTATCGACTGGGCTGGTCTCGATAGTCTCGATGCTTGCGTCAGCGTAGAGTGCTATGGAGAGTAACTGACGCTGTGGTTCTGGATCCACTAGCATGGGGAGTTCAGGCAGGCAACAAATGGCTTCTGGTGATAATACGCTGTATTGCGTGTCTTCATCCGCACGCTTTACCGTAGCATAAAAGAGGGATGTGCTGGAGTTACTTGCATTGCGGTTTATTTTTCCGGCATAACTGCTAAATAATCCGCTGACGGTATCAGCTAGTATGCCGACAATTTTCCCGTCATGCACCATGATCAATACACAAGGGTGTTTTATTGGCGTAATTTCATGACCGAGTAGAATGCGTAAATCGAGTATCGGTAATAATACCCCTCTGAAATCAAGCCCGCCGATGATGCCGACTGTAGCACAGGGCAATGGCTGGAGCAAAGAGCAACTAACCACTTCACGCAAGGCGGTGACAGGTAGGGCCAATAGCATGTTGGCGAGAGAAAAGCCACCATAACCAGACTCTACGTCATCATTACTGTGCGTCTGTGCATGCTTATCTGTCATGCCGTATGCCTTATTTAACAACGGTACTGTTCATTGCTTGAATGAGTTCGGAAACCTCATTGGCGAGTAAATGTTGATTTTCTGTCGCCTTAGCAATTTCAGTAATGCTGGTTCCCGTACGTTTTACGCTCGCCATAATACCTTTGAAACTTTGAACAGCTTCGCGGCTGACTTGTGCGCCGCTATTGACCTGTGCACTGGATTCATCAATTAATTTGGCAATTTCACGCGCGGCTTGTGAGCTATTTTCTGCCAGTTTGCGCACTTCTCCAGCGACGACAGAAAAGCCAACGCCGTGTTGTCCTGCCCGTGCGGCTTCAATTGCGGCATTAAACGCCAGTAAATTGGTTTGATTCGCAATTTCGCCTATGACGTGCACAATTTCTGAGACACGTACTGAACTAGCTTGAATGGCTTGAATAGATTCGATCGATTTTTGGATGGCGCTGTGCCCCGACTCGGCCGCGGAAGACGATTCATCCGCCATTTCTGCTGCGATACTTGAATTGGCTGCAATTGCGGTAATACTTTTTAGCAGGTTGCGGACGCTTTTGCTCATTTCAGCGGTTTTGTCCAAGATGTTTTTTTCAAGTCGTACTTCGTTGGTCACGTCATAGGCATATTTGATGATTTTCATGACCTTGCCGTTTACATCCATAATCGGGTTGTACGTTGCTTGAATCCAGACATCGCGATCAAATTTACCCACCCGGTGAAAACGGTTGGCAATGAACTGACCTTCGCTTAGTCTGATCCAAAAATCGCGGTATTCCAGACTGTGCGTATACTCGACTGTGCAGAACATGCTGTGATGTTGCCCGATGATTTCGCGTTGTGTGTATCCCATGGCGACCAAGAAATTACGATTGGCGCTGAGTACATTGCCTTCCAGATCAAATTCGATGACTGCCTGTCCCAGATTAATGGCGGCGACTTTGGCTTCGAATTCTGCATTGCGTAGTTTGGAACTAGTAATGTCATTGGCAAATTTGATGATCTTAATGGCATTGCCTTGCAAATCAAAAATCGGGTTGTAGACGGCATTTAGCCAGATTTCTTTGCCATTTTTTCCTATGCGAGGGAATTCACCAGATTCGAATTGGCCATGCGTTAATCTTTCCCAAAAAGCGAAATATTCCGGAGAGGTAGCAATGGCGGGAGGCACAAACATGCGGTGATGGCGACCTATGATTTCTTCTTCTTGGTAACCCATCAGCGTTAAGAAATTGGGATTTGCTGTTAGTACACGGCCCTGCATATCGAATTCAATGATGGCTTGTGAACGCGAAATAGCGGAAATTTTGTTTTCGGCCGCAGTCAATGCCATTTTTTTGTCGGTAATGTCACACGCGAAATTCACCACTTTGATGATGTTGCCGGTATGGGAATTCTGCTCTCGAATTGGCATGAAACAGCATTCGAGAAAGATCAGTTGCCCATTTTTATCAACCCGTTGATATTCCCCTTGGATGATTTCTCCTTGTGCCAGTCGTTCCCAAAATAGCGCATAGTCGGGATGATGTGTCGTCTTGGGTGAGCAAATCAGAGAATGATGTTTACCGATGACTTCTTCTGATTGATAACCGAATAAGGTCAAAAAATGCTGATTAACTTTCAGAAATATGCCATTTAATCCATACTCGACGACGATTTTTCCGGAAGAAAAGCTTTCTACTAGTGTGGCTGCTTCATAGTTGGCCAGAGTAGTCTGGGAATTAGCGTGTTCAGACATGTAAACCTCAGAAGTTAAAAAGCCTTGATATTTCCTTGCGGTAATTTTACGAATTTATGCTTTGTTATGATATTTGTCAAGGTTGAAACGAATAATTTATCTCCTTAATTTGTGTAAGTTATATGTATTAAGAAATTCATTGGTGTAGTTCAATGCAGCTTGCTATCTTGCTCACCTGTCAGTTCTGTTAAGATGGGTAACGATAGCTACTCTTACACGAAAGGAAAATTATGTCGGTTTGCTTGTTATATCTTGCGTATGTCGTCATGTTTTTGCTTGCTAGCACTGCCATTTTCTTTTTTACTCTGACCAGAGGTGCGTTGATTTTACGTCGTATTTTGGGTGGAAATCAGGCTGAATCAGCGCATATTTATCCCATTTATTCTCATATGGGCTTGATCCGTTTTGTTGATTTTCAGCCAGTGATTGCGGCAATTTTATTGTTTCAATATGATCGATTGGTGTCCATCATTACTGCTGGAATCGCTAAAACGGATTTGACGCATAAACAAGTGCTGATTACTTCTTGTGCATTCGGTAATGTGATTCCGCGTGTAGTCGCTGCGGCAGTCAAGGCTGGTGTGGAAAAGGTGCTAATAGCCGACCTGATTACGAATGAACTGATTAATGCGCAAGATAAGGTTGTGGCGTTTGCGGATAAAACGGTGTTTCTCAAGGACGATGCTACTGCAATGCATCAACCGACGAATTCGGTCGATGCTAATGTGATCTTTTTTTTGCTGCACGAACTTCCGCATCACTTGAAAGGGCAGGCGCTGAGTGAAGCCGGACGTGTGCTTAAATCGGGTGGTAAGTTGTATTTGGCTGAATTTCATCGTCCCGACAATGTGCTATTACGCGGGTTGAGCTACGTGTATTTTAAGGTGTTTGAGCCTTGGGGGCTGGCGTTGTGGAGTACACATGATCCTGTCAAGCAATTGAACGAAATTGGTGGATTTACCTGTGAGCGGCACACCCTATTATTAGGTAATTTTCAAGTAATTATCGCTACTAAACACTAATTTTTTATTGTTCTTTCTTCCGTTATCTTATCTGACAACAATGTAACTTCTCAATAACTCGTGATGAGAATAGTACCACCTCGTCGTTCCCGCGGTTTCAGGCAGGGATCTAGCGTCTTTACGCTCTTCGTTGATGACGAACGCCACTACAACAGTTGCTGTCACATGGGGTAGTGAGTCCGCCTGAAAAAATACCAATCCTACTTTTAATAGAAAATTATGTGAATTCGCGCTTGCAAATCTGATATATCAGATATACACTTAGGTGATGATATATCAGATTTTACCGAATTTACCCAATGCAGTGATTAAGTTACGAAAGCCACCATAGTATGACTACGTTTATCGATCAGGATTTTTTACTCACGACTTCGGTTGCACGCAAACTCTATCATGAGGTGGCTGCTGCATTACCGATCATTGATTATCACTCTCACTTGCAGCAAGGCGAAATCGCGCAACGCAAGGTGTTTCGGAATTTGGCTGATTTGTGGTTGGGGGGCGATCATTACAAATGGCGCTTAATGCGGACAGCGGGAGTGAATGAAGAATTTATTACCGGTGCTCAAAGTGATGAAGCTAAGTTTCGAGCCTTTTGTAAAGTGCTGCCATTGGCGATCGGTAATCCGATTTATCACTGGAGTCACCTTGAATTACGGCGTTTGTTTGATATTGATTTAATGATCAATGAAACGAATGCAACGGCGATCTGGGAAGCAGCAAATGCTAAATTGGCGACCATGGATACCTGGGCTTTTTTAGAACAGGCTGGCGTTGAAATCGCGTGTACTACCGATGATCCTGCCGATGATTTGCTAGTGCACGATGAAATTAAACTCTCTGCGTTGAAAACCCGGGTACTACCGGCGTATCGCCCAGATCGTGCGATGCGCATTAATCGTGATGATTTCCCCGATTATCTGACGCGTCTGAGTGAGGTGTCCGGTATCGCGATTACCTCATTTGCAACGCTGATCGGGGCGTTGGCGAATCGTGTGGATTATTTTCATGCACGTGGATCGCGCATTTCTGATCATGCTGTTGATACACCATTGCCGGTGGTGGCGGCAAGCCCAGAACAATTGGAAGCGCTGTTTGCACAACGTTTGGCTGGTCAGTTATTGAGCGAGGCACAATTAGGCCTTTATCTGCGTGGTTTACTGGCTGAATTAGGGAAGGAATATGCCCGTGTCGACTGGGCTATGTGCTTGCATATCGGTGCACAACGGAATAATAACCAACGCATGCAACGGCGCTTGGGAAGTGATACGGGCTACGATTCGATTTCTGATATGTCGACTAGTGCTGGTTTGGCTGCGCTGCTAGATACACTTGATGCTGATGATCAATTGCCACGCACTATGCTGTTTTGTCTGAATCCAAACATGAATGAAGTACTGTCCACCATGATTGGTAATTTTCAGGATGGTTCTGTTGCTGGGAAAATTCAGTTTGGACCAGCTTGGTGGTTTAACGATCACAAAGACGGCAATCTGGAGCAAATGTTAAGTTTGGCGAGTCATGGGGTGCTTGGGACGTTTGTGGGAATGGTGACGGATTCACGTAGTTTTGCTTCCTATCCACGACACGATTATTTCCGTCGTTTGTTATGTCGTCAGTTGGGATTGTGGGTCGAAGGTGGCGAGTATCCGGAAGATATGGCGGCCTTGAGTCGCATCGTGCGCGGCATCTGTTATGAAAATGCCCGCGATTATTTCAAACTTTAGATAGGACTACGCTTAGCGTATTCCTGAACCATCGAGCCACGTTATCAGCAGCGGAATTATCATGACCCAATTACAAAAAGTACTTTGCATTCATCCGGATGACAGCATGTTAGTCGCCTTGTCTGACCTTGCCTCTGGCGATGTAGTGCAGTGGGAGGATGAATCAATATTGATTTGTACGCCTGTTAAGGGAAAGCATAAATTAGCTCGCCGTGCCTTTGCCGTGGGTGAGATGCTGTCCTTGTATGGGGTTCCGGTCGGTAAAGCGATTGAGCCGATACGACGCGGCGAAGCGATTACCACATTGAATTTGAAGCATTATGCTGCCGAAGTGGATTTGTCGGCGACCACGCCTTATAGGTGGGATGCGCCAGATGTGGGTGCTTTTCATGGTATGACATTTTCTGGTGTGGTACGTCCAGATGGTCGCGTTGGAACTGCAAATTATTGGCTGATTTTTCCATTGGTGTTTTGTGAAAACCGCAATGTTGAGCATTTGCGTAATGCACTCGAAGGCCCATTGGGGTATGCCACGAATGATTTGGCGGCACTGACCTTATCGCTGATGAGTGATGATATCGGCGCAGAAGCAGATATATCTTTGCTTGATGTACCTGCACCTAGCCGCATGAGACCGTTCCCTAATTTAGATGGTGTACGCATCATCACTCATGCCGGAGGATGTGGCGGTACGCGGGCAGATGCGCGTTCATTATGCAAAATTTTAGCCGCCTACGCGGATCATCCCAATGTGGCTGGTATTACTGTGTTTAGTCTTGGGTGTCAAAACGCCCAAATTACGATGTTCCAGCAAGCGCTGAAATTACAAAATCCTGCTTTCGATAAACCCTGTCTGATCTATGAGCAGCAACAGTGGGAAAGCGAATCGACCATGATGAAAACCGTGTTGAAAGATACGCTGTCGAGCTTAAAACAAGCCAATAACATCGCGCGTCAACCAGTACCGTTATCGCAGTTGAAAATCGGCGTGAAATGCGGTGGTTCAGACGGATTTTCTGGTATTTCGGCTAATCCTGCGATGGGATTAGTCTCCGATATGGTGGTGGCCTTGGGCGGATCGTCGATTTTGGCAGAGTTTCCTGAGTTATGTGGGGTCGAGGCTAATTTGATTGCACGCTGTGAGCGTGACGAAGACAAGCGTCGTTTTCTCGGGTTGATGCAGGACTTTGAACGTAGAGCTGTCTCTGTGGGGACAAGCTTATCTGAAAATCCGAGTCCCGGTAATATTCGTGACGGACTCATTACGGATGCGATGAAGTCGGCTGGCGCAGCTAAAAAAGGTGGTACTTCTCCCATCGTATCTGTGTTGGAGTACGGCGAACAAACCGATAAATCTGGATTGGCATTGTTGTGTACGCCCGGCGGAGACGTGGAGTCGGTGAGCGGTATCGTCGCCTCTGGAGCCAATGTCGTGCTGTTCTCCACCGGTATGGGGACACCAACCGGTAATCCGATTGTGCCTGTGCTTAAAATTTCTAGTAACACCCGTGTGGCCACAAAAATGGCAGATTTGATCGATTTTGACTGCGGACCTGTGATTGAAGGTGCGCCATTATCGGTGATTGCCACTCAATTGTTGAATATGGTGATTGCCACCGCAGGGGGGCAGTATCAGGCCAAAGCCGATCGCTTACAGCAATATGATTTTATGTTTTGGAAGCGTGATATTTCGCTCTGAAATTTAGTAAAACACTCAGTCCAAAAAATTACGTAGAGATAAGCATGTATCCATCAGAATCAATAGTCATCAAGCCATTAAAGCGCACTCAGCCTTTTTCATTACCAATCAAATTCATTCAGTTTGGAGAAGGTAATTTTTTACGGGCGTTTATTGATTGGCAGATTGATCTGCTGAACGAACGTTCGGATCTCAATGCTGGGGTAGTCGTGGTGCGACCCCGTGGTCATACGGTCAAGCCATTGCTGGATGTGCAGGATGGGTTGTTTACGGTAGTGATTCAGGGCTTGAATGAGCAGGGCGATGCCGTCAAAACCTACCGTACTATCCGTTGTGTGCAGCGTGAAATTAATGCTGTCACCATGTTCGATGATTTCATTGCATTGGCACGTAATCCGGATACTCGGTTTGTTGTGTCTAATACGACGGAAGCGGGGATTGTGACGAACCATACCGATGCGTTTTTCGATGCGCCGCCAGTTGCGTTTCCGGCTAAATTGACGCGACTTTTATTTGAGCGTTATCAGTATTTTTCCGGTGCCAGCGATAAAGGTTGGGTTGTACTGCCATGCGAATTGATTGAACAAAATGGCCCAGCACTGAAAGCGGCGGTGCTGCATTTTGCTGATATGTGGAATTTGGGTGCGGATTTTACTAAGTGGGTGAGCCAGTCCACGACGTTTTGCTCTACCTTGGTGGATCGTATCGTTACAGGGTATCCAAGTGATGATAGTGCTGCGATTGAAGCTGATCTTGGGTATCAAGATCAGTTTTTGGTAGCTGCTGAATATTACTATGTGTTGGTGATTGAAGGTCCAGCGTGGTTAGCAAATGAGCTAAAACTGGCCGGAGCTAATTTGAATATTAAGTTGGTCGATGATATTACCCCGTACAAGCAAAGTAAGGTCGGCATTTTGAATGGTGGTCATACGGTCTTAGTGCCGGTGGCATTGTTAGCGGGTTTGGAGTCGGTGGCACAAGCGGTGAATGATCCCGATATTGGTGTGTTTTTACGTGCCGCGTTAGAACAAGAAATTATTCCGTCACTGCCTTTGCCGCGTCTGGAAATGGAGCAATTTGCTGTTGATGTGATTCGGCGTTTCCAAAATCCGTTTATTCATCACCGTTTGGTGTCGATTGCGTTAACTAGTTGGCCTAAATTCGCGGCTAGGGTGATTCCTCAGTTATTACGTTATCAGCAAATACATCAAGAACTTCCATGCCATTTGGTGCTGGCATTGGCGGCGACGTTCCTGTTGTATCGCGGAGATGTTATTCCTCTGGCGGATGATGCCGCTACACTAAAATGGTTTGCACTAGCATGGTCTGACGTCAGACATGGGCATCGGTCGGTGGCGGATATCGTGGCTGCTTGGTTGGGGAATGAGCTACTGTGGGGGCAGGATTTAAATCAAATTGATGGCTTGGCACAGGCTGTAACGACACACATAACGGCAATTGAACGTGACGGGATTCGCGCTTGTTTGCGGCAGGTAAAAACAATAGGTAAAAACAATAGGTAAAAACTGGTGCTGAGTTAGGTACTAAGAGTTAAGCACTAAAAATTAAGCACTATAAAGAGGTTGACCCCCAACAACCCGTGAGCTTGGTGATGCTACTCCACTTGGGGTAGTTGAATAGAAAAACATTTGAGGAGACAAAATGAATAAATTCAAAGGAATGCGCTGGTGGATGGTGGGTTTGGTAACGGCTGGACTGATCGTTAACTATCTGGCTCGGAATACCTTGTCAGTAGCTGCGCCGACGATGATGCACGAATTAAATATTACGACACAGCAGTATTCATATGTTGTCGTTGCATGGCAAATTTGTTATGCGCTAATGCAGCCTGTTGCCGGATTTTTGTTGGATACGGTGGGGACGAAAATTGGCTTTGCGGTGTTTGCACTAGCGTGGTCGCTGGCATGCGCGGCTGCCGCATTGGCAACTGGTTGGCAAAGTTTGGCTTTTTTACGTGGTGTGCTTGGCATGGCGGAAGCTGCCGGTATCCCTGCTGGGGTGAAAGCCACAACGGAGTGGTTTCCTGCGAAAGAGCGTTCAATTGCGATTGGTTGGTTCAATATTGGGTCATCGGTAGGTGCATTGTGTGCGCCACCATTGGTAGTCTGGGCGCTATTGCATGGTAATTGGAAATGGGCATTTGTGATTGTCGGTGTATTTGGTATTATTTGGACGTGTTTATGGTTAATTTTTTATAAACATCCAAGCAATCAAACCCATTTATCGGATCAAGAACGCAATTATATTTTTAGCGGTCAGGAGCCTCCATCGGAATTGAGTGTGCCAAAATCAAGCTGGCGTGTTATTGTCAAATCCCGTAATTTTTGGTCAATTGCGATTCCACGGTTTTTATCGGAACCAGCTTGGCAAACTTTTAATGCCTGGATTCCTCTGTACATGGCAACCGAACGCCACATGAATCTGAAAGAAATCGCTATGTTTGCTTGGTTGCCTTTTTTGGCCGCGGATATTGGCTGTGTGCTGGGGGGGTATCTTAGTCCATTTTTTCATAAGTATTGCCATGTCTCGCTATTTACGTCACGTATTATGGTGGTGGCAGTCGGATGTGTTTGTATGATAGGTCCAGCATGTATCGGCTTGGTCGATAGCCCTTACACGGCGATTGCGTTGTTATGTGTTGGCGGTTTTGCTCATCAGACCTTATCTGGTGCGTTGTATTCCATTACTTCTGATGTATTCCGTAAAAATGAAGTGGCGACAGCGACGGGGCTGGCTGGTATGTCGGGCTACTTGGGGGCCACGTTATTTACCTTGTTATTCGGTATTCTAGTTACGCAGATCGGTTATGCGCCATTATTTGTGATGTTGGCAATGTTCGACTTGTTAGCGGTATTTGTGTTAATTATGTTAGTGCGTGAACGTAAAGACATCACGCCATTGCAATCTGTCGTGGCTGCCTGAAGATTATATAATCCAAGCACAAGTCATCACGTCGGGGTGGCTTGTGGTTTAATGACATCGGCAATATCATCATTCTTTTCCAAGAAGCTAGGTACTATGAATCAAAAAACCATTTTCGTCATCGGTGAATGCATGATTGAACTGCAGCGCAACGAGACTGGCATGAGCACGCGGTTTGGCGGTGATACGCTCAATGTCGCGACGTATTTGGCGCGTTTGGTTGATCCATCGCTATTTAATGTTGCTTATGTCACGGCACTCGGACGCGATACATTGTCGGATGAGATGGTGGCGAGTTGGGAGAAAGAAGGGATCGATACGCAATGGGTGCAACGCCTCCCAGATAAATTACCCGGAATGTACTTGATTGAAACGAATCCTGAGGGTGAGCGGCAGTTTCATTATTGGCGTAATGATTCTGCTGCACGTTTTTGGCTACATGGAGCGCGTGCCGAAGAGGTGAAAATGGCATTGCTCCATGCACCAATCATCTATCTGTCTGGGATTAGTTTGGCCATTTTGTCGCCACAGGATCGGACTGTGTTGATTGAAATGCTGGCAGAAAACCACAAAAATGGCGGTATTCTTCTATTTGATAATAACTATCGGCCACGTTTGTGGGAAAATGCCGACGTTGCTGCCGCTGTGTATGCGCGGGTGTTGGCCTTAACCGATATCGCATTACTGACCTTGGATGATGAAGCGTTGTTGTATGGCCCGACTGAAGTGCGTGGGGTGATTCTTCGCACTGCCGCATTAGGCGTAGGTGAAGTGGTGATTAAGCGAGGCGCACAGAGCTGTTTGGTGACGACCGCTGCGGGAACGGAAGACATTCCTGCACAGCAGGTGAGTGTGGTGGTGGATACCACTGCGGCAGGTGATTCATTCGGTGCGGCCTATATTGCTGCCCGATTGGCTGGACACACGGCCGCTCAGGCCGCTCAGGCTGGGCATCGTCTTGCTAGCGTCGTTATTGGACACCGTGGTGCTATTATTCCACGTTCTGCGATGCCACCGGGAGTATAGAAAAAGCAGAGGCATAATGCATCTGCATGCATTTACCTATTAGGAATGATCAAGTTGACTAAGTTGATAAAAATGACGGTAGCGCCCACTGGACAGGTTTTAGATGCAGAAGCTGGTATGAGCGCATCGCGGCGGGTATACAATCAACTGCGTCACCGCATCATCACGATGATAATGTTGCCCGGTGATCGGGTAACCGAGCGGGTGATTGCTGAAGAACTTGGGATTAGTCGCACGCCAGTGCATGAGGCGGTCCAACGGTTGGCGGAAGAGGGGTTGATTGAAATTATTCCGCGCAGTGGTACGTTCGTTGCTCGTATCCCACTTGATGCGCTGGAAGAGGCCATGCTGGTACGTACGGCATTAGAGTTGGCGATTATCGCAAAAGCGGCTGAGCGCGCTACACCCGAAGGCGTTATCCGTTTGCATGCGATATTGGAAACACAAACGGCATGCATGCAGGCGAATGACAAGAAAGGATTTCACCAGACGGATGAAGCATTTCATGCTGCGTTGGTGGAGTTATCTGGGTTCACTGGTGTATGGCCATTAATTCTGCAGGCAAAGACACAAATTGATCGCTATCGTCAATTGACCTTGCCGGTACAAGGGCGCATGCATGGCGTGCTTGAAGAACATCAGCAAGTGTATGCGGCTATTGCGGCTGGTGATCCTGCTATGGCGCAACAAGCAATGCGCGATCACCTTGATCATGTTTTACCATTGCTAGAAGAAACGCGTCAGATTCAACCCGAGTATTTTATTGCCAGTCGCCGGCTGAAGTGATAGGGCGATATCGCGTACTAGCATCACAACGATTTTCTCGGATATTTCCACATGGCACGTTCAAATGGCTTTTCGTGCCCAGAGAGTTTTAGTGCAACAGCAGTGAGTACTTGCTGTGTTGGTGCGGGTTCTGCCACGGGGGATAGTAGGATCAATAATATACTGGGTACCATTAACCAGCGGCGTGATATCAGCACAGAATAACGTGTTGCGACCAATAAAAAAAACAGACTGACCAGCGTTCCCATAATGGCACCGGTAACGGCTTCCGAAATCGAGTGGGCACCAACGACGACGCGTGAGACACAAATAACTAGACTAAACAACCAACCTAGCACCACCGGAATAGAAAAAATACGGCGGGGCGCGCGTTGGAATGCTAGATAAAATAACATTGGAAATACCGCTGTAGCACGCGCAGCATGTCCGCTAAAACCGGTAAAATCCAGTGCTTCACTGCCAATACCCCAGCCAATGAATGCGATTTTAGACGCGGTCACAATCAGCATGGCAATGCCGAAGGCGATGCACCATGAAAGTGCTAAATGCCAAGCGCGCCCAACAAATAGCCATGTAACGATAATAAGACCGATTGATAGTGTAATCGTACTGTCACCAATACTGGTGATTGCATTCCATGGAATCATAAGCGTTGTTAGCGGGAGTTGTCGTTCGTGTTAATAGAGTCGGGAGTAGAAAATAGTGAAAATAGTATTTTAATGGCAATTTATAACTAACGATTTTACCATAAAAAAAACAACTGGTATCACCCCAAGATGATCCAGTTGCAAACAGGTAAAACGTAAATTTTATGGTTTCCCCATGTATTGCCAAGGTATTATTTTAACAATGTCGTGATTTTTTCAGCGGTGCGCAATGCCAGTGCTACCGCTGTCAAGGTGGAATTGACGGTGGCACAGGTTGGCATAATCCCAGTGCTGGCGATGAACAGGTTCGTGTGGTCATGGGTTTGTCCAAAACTATCCACGACGGAATTTTCTGGGTTTTTCCCCATACTCACTGTTCCAGTGATATGCTGATTATTGCTGTATTTTCCTTCGTCGCTATAACGCAGATTTGTTCCGCCCATTAATGCCGCAATTTTTCCGTATTCAGTCCGTGCCAGCGCCATACCACGATGAATATAATCATCCATCTGGTAATGTACTTTGGGGGTTGGAATGCCCAATGCATCTTTTTTATCGCTGAGAACAATCCGATTTTCTGCTAACGGTAATTGTTCCATGACGTTTTTAAGACTAACTTGACGTGCAGCCCGATGGCGTAACTGCTTTTCTAAATCGACACCATAGACGCCTTTGGCAATCAATTCTTGTGTGATCGCCAGCACTTGTGAGGCATCGCTGATGTCAATGCGGAATGCCGCGTGATCGCTTCGGAAAGCGCCATCGCGTAAGTGATTGATGGACGCTGGACTCATGGGGCCACGTCCCGGCCAATTAGCTTCTTCGGTTTCAAACGTCAATTTGTTGCTGGGATGATCCATTAAATGCTGTCCCACTGTACCTGAGCTATTTGCTAGACCGTTCGGGTATTTACTAGATGCAGATAGCAATAATAGTTTCGGACTTTCAATACCATTTGCCGCCAGAATAAAGATTTTTCCGGTAACACGGACTGATTGTTTTTCTGGCGTGTAGTAATGTACAGCGACAATCTGTCCCGCATCGTTGTGTTCTATGCGATATACCACGGCATTCGCCAGCAACGAGGCACCCGCAGCGGTGGCTGCATCCACGGCATTGATCCCAAGATATTGGGCATTGATCGGGCAAATTGGCATGCAATTATTATTGCCACAACAGGCTGGGCGATTGTCATAGGCTTGGCTATTGCGTGCCACTGTATTTTCAATGACATCGTAACCAGCCGGTGCTAAACGTTCACGAAAACGCCGCTGTGCCCACGATTCTGCCACAGGTGGCATCGGAAATGGCTGAGAACGAGGTGATCCATTATTGACAGAGCCAGTCACCCCCATTTTAATTTCTGCTTCAAGGTAAAAAGGTTCCAGTTCTTCATACGACAGAGGCCAATCACGTCCGACGCCATACAAGCTATGTAGTTTCATGTCATTGGGTAGTACGCGCCAGGCCTGCGCTGCCCAATGCCAGGTCGTTCCTCCCACCATACGAATATATTCCGCCGGATAGGGGTATGGACCGGCCTGCTCTAGATAGTTATTACTGCTTGGTTTATAAACCGGATGTGGTGCCCATGGTGACATGGGGTAGGGAGCCATGAAGTCATCTTTACGTGGCGACGTGCGGAAATTATCGACAATGGTGCCGTAATCCACCCGTGGACCGGCTTCCAGTATTAACACCGAAATGCCTTCTTTGGCCAGACGATGTGCTGCCATCGCACCGATAATACCGGAACCGATGACGATGACATCGGCAGAATTAAGTTGGCTCATGCGTGATCCTTCATGCGATGTAAAATTGGCTGAACTTTCCAGCTCCCATAGGCCCCATAGGCATAGCTAGGCGGGCGTAATTGATCATTGACGGCGACATTCATTAAGGCATCTTGATAATCAATGCAGCGAGCGTTAACACCCGTGCCGACGACGCCGACATACCACCCTTGCAGAATCTGGCGTGGTAAGGCAGCAAAATCGGCCTTCTCGTTATCCAGTGCCGCTTGCAGTGTGCTAGCGCTTAATTTATTGTGCGTGATAAAACTGGCGAGTGCCGTCACTTGCTCTGAAAAGGTCGGGCCGAGCGTAACTAGTGCCTGATAGACCCGTTTGGTTTGTGCTGCAGGTAAATGACGATGGCCACTTAATAGCAGAGATACGCTGAGAAATGCGTGGCGGGATTCGCTACTATTAGCATTGTTGCTGCTAGCTAATACACTACCGAATGCGTTACTTGACCCCCAGCTATACAATGCCAATACACTGCCGCCGATGAATAAGCGTCGTGCTTTATTGGGTTGGGAGGGTAGGGTGGTCGTTTCTATTGTTGTTTTTAACGTTTGCGTCATAGCGATTTCCTTGTATATGTCACACCACAACCTTGTATGGCGTTGTGGTGTGACGTTTAGCATCACGTTTAGCTATAGAGTTAGTTATAGAATCAGCTAAACACTCAGCTAATGCTGTTTTGCTTAGAATTTAACGCGTACGCCAACGACGTAAGCACTGGAGCCAGAGCCAGCAGTGTTGCTATTGCCTACTGTGTATCCTGCGCCATTTTGATTCACAATATGCGCGATGGTTGTATATAGATTGGTTTGGGCAGACAGGTTATAGGTGTAACCCAGTGCATATTGGCGTGCATTTTGTGCCAATGCAGTTTGATCTTTCTTATTAATCACGGATGCGATGATCGTACTTGCGCCAAAGGGTATGGTGGTACCGATCAAGGTATCGCGGCTATCGACCGATGCTGTTGGTGCAATAGCACTACCGTATGGATTTGCTGTCAGCGTATTCAATACTGAACTGTTTAAGCCATGGTTCACACCATAGGCCAAAAAGCCGGTCGCAAAGCCAAAATTGTAGTTACCCGCATACAGCGTATTGTTCGCACTACCCAAAGTGCCTGTTGATGTCGTGTTATTGTCTTTGTTGTTGTAACCAACACGCAAAGTCAGTGGGCCATTGCTATAGCCTAATCCTGCACCAATTTGACGTCCTGCTACGTTGTTGCCAGCGACTTCGCCAAAAACATAGGCTAAATCGGCATTAACGCCGTTATACGTTGGTGTGCTGTATTTGATGGTATTGCTAGTACGTGTACCCGAGTTTGCCATCAGATTGGCTGAATCACCTAGATTGCCGACTTGAAACGGATCCGCCACGGTTAACAAAGTAACGTAATGTGGTGTGAAAAAGCGACCTAATTGAACCACACCAAAATTACCATCAAGATGAACATAGCTGTTGCGGCCATAGATTGCACCACCTTGTGTCGCTGTACCGTTATCAATGCTGACACCAGTTTCAAGCACAAAGCCAGCACTCATGCCACCACCTAAATCTTCAGTGCCTTTAAAGCCGATACGACTTTGAGATTGGGTACCCGAACCTAATTTGGAAACAGAACCAGCAACACCACCTGATTCATGCAGGTAACCACCATCGATGATCCCGTAAATCGTGACATTGGATTGCGCAAACGCGGCAGAAGAACATACGCCAAATAAAGCTAGAGTAAGTAGTGATTTTTTCATAGTCGTCTCGTTGAGAGTAAGTTATTTTATGTTGTTTTCACAGCCAAGTTTCCCCTGAGGTGGGGTGCTTGACTGATCAAAGAGGTCGTGCGTTTTTTATTGTATTTTGGTAAGGTAAATTACCGAATTTCAATGATTTCAACCCAATTTGGATTTTTTCCCACTGAAATCTGTTGCGCCGGACGTAAAGTTCCGGTTTTTTGATCAATGGCGTAACTAGTCATGCCATTGGATTTTTGTCCTACTGCGAGTAAATAATGACCGCTTGGATCAATATTGAAACCACGTGGTTGTTCTTCTGTGGCAAAGCGACCAATCAGTGTTAATCCCCCCGTGGCTGGATCGACAGCAAAGCCGCTAATCGTGCTTGAAGTGCGTTCGGACGCGTATAAATAACGACCATCTGGGGTCAGGTGAATATCGGCTGCTGCTAAGGCGCCACCGACAAAGCCGTTTGGTAACAATGTGTCCGCACCGAGCAGCGTCAGCGTCCCTGATGTCGTGTTATAACGATAGGTGCTGACTGATCCTGCTAATTCATTGGTACCATAGACAAAGGTCGCTTTATGATTGAATACAAAATGGCGTGGGCCATCGCCTTTTTTTGTTTCTACGAATGGTGGCGTGTTGGGAGTAACATGCCCAGTAGTGGCATCAAAGTGGTATTGCAACAGAATATCTCCGCCTAAATTACTGGCGAATAAATGGGTATTGGATGGATCGGTCGCGATGGCATGGGCTTTTTCACGTGTGGCAATAACATCGATTGCAGGCGACTGTACTTCGCCAGAAGTGGAGATCGAATTAATCGAAATTTTATTGCCAGAATACGAGGCGGCGAGTAAATAACGGCCAGTTTTATCTGTCGCTATATTGGCCATATTGTCGGCTAAGGGCACAGTGGAAAGCAGGGTTAACTTTCCGCTTGTTTGGTCAATTGCAAAGTTGCTGACAGAAAAAGGCGCAGAGCGTAATGATGCATACAACAGATGGTGGTCAGGGCTAATTGCTAGTGGCATCACGGTGCCGGAAGTCGCCACATTTTGTACTAGCGTGGTGCTGCCATCGACGGTATTCAATTCCATGACGGTGATTTCACGGCTATCGGCGTTGGAGACATAGACGATGGTTTTTGCTGATGAAGGTAGTGCTGTTAAGCAGGAAACTGCAATAAAACATCCGAAAGTGAGCGATATTCCACGTTTTTTTGAAAAAATGGGTGCAGAAGGGGAGAGCTCAGGCGTGGCCTGAACCCGTAATGCTGTCATCATGCTTGTCTCCGTTATTGTCGTGAATACTAGTAAATAGTGTTGGGGGTGTTATTAGGTGATTGGCGCTGGGTTAAACAATGCTAATGCATTATGTAGTTTCCACTGTTCAGCCCAGGTCTTTTTCCCACTGGCGACATCAAGTAACAGGTGGAATAATTCCCAGCCAACATCGGCGATACTGACTTCGCCAGTGGCAATACGTCCGGCATCAATGTCCATTAAATCGTGCCAGCGTCGTGCCAGATCTGAACGTGTCGCCATTTTGATGACAGGTACAGCAGCTAAACCGTAAGGGGTGCCGCGACCAGTAGTAAATACATGCAGGTTCATGCCTGCAGCTAATTGCAAGGTGCCACAGACAAAATCACTGGCTGGTGTCGCAGCGTAAATTAGTCCCTTAGTTAAGCCTTTGCTACGCAGTTTTTCACCTGGTGACAACACTCCAGAAATCGGACTGCTTCCCGACTTGACGATGGATCCCATGGCTTTTTCTGTGATATTTGATAGTCCGCCTTTTTTATTGCCTGGCGTGGTATTCGCACTTCGATCAACACCACCTTTGGTCAGATAGTCGTCATACCACGCCATTTCGCGAATCATCTCATTTGCCACGTCCGCATTTACCGCACGTGCAGTCAATTGGGCGATGCCATCGCGTACTTCGGTGGTTTCAGAAAACATCACGGTAGCACCAGCACGCACTAATAGATCGGTCGCAAAACCGACTGCAGGATTGGCCGTGACACCAGAAAACGCATCGCTGCCGCCACATTGCACACCAAGTACCAAATCAGATGCTGGGCAGGTAACGCGTGTGCGCTGATTTAATGCCGCTAAACGGATCTTCGCCATGGCAATAATCGCATTAATCATGGATTCAAAACCAACATGCTGTTCATCCTGCAAACAGACAATATATGGCCCTTGCTGGATCGGAATGACGCCTTCTGGCATTAACCGTGCAGGCTGCAATTTTTCGCAACCCAAGCTCACCACCATCGCTTGTCCACCAAAATTCGGATTTAAACTAATATTGCGAATGGTACGGATCGGTATGTCTGCTCCGGGTGCATCAATTGCTACGCCGCAGCCATAGATATGTTCTAGGCCAATCACATCATCCACATTGGGATAGTCAGCCAATAGTTCTGCTTTGATGCGTTTGACGGCATAATCCACAACGCCGGATACGCATTGCACTGTGGTGGTGATGGCTAAAATATTGCGTGTTCCGACAGAGCCGTCGGTATTTTTAAAACCTTGAAAGGTATATCCTTCCAAGGCATCCACAGGTTCTACGGTGCGAGTAGCGATGGGTAAATTTACTAGTTCACGCGCTTCTGGCATACGTACTAAGGATTCTGCAACCCAGGAGCCTTGTGGGATAGCACGTAGGGCATAACCGATGACGACATCGTAACGGATGATTTCGTCACCTTCGGCCAAGTCACGCAAAGCAATTTTATGCCCTTGAGGTACACGGTCTAGCAGCGTGAATTCATCCGGAAACACTGTTCCTGCCGCTAGACCACCATCATTGACGACAATCGCGACATTATCGTTGTGGTGCATGCGAATATACAGCGGTGATGCAGTTGCTTTAATTGCGGTCGGTGGTATTGGCTTACTTTTGTTTTCGCTATTCATTCCAGATTCCTTCACGACGGTCGTGCATTTAATGAGATTCAATATAGTGCTGTGCGGTGTTATGTAACTTAGGCTGGTTTTAACACGATACGTTGAATTTGTTTAACGATCACCAGATAGCTAAGAACTGCCACTAAGGCATTGGCACCCACATAGCTCAGCGCATAATTAAATGAGCCAGTGTTTTTGATGATATAGCCAATCACAATCGGCGCAGTAATGCCGGCGATATTGCCGAACATATTAAACATACTGCCAGATAGACCAATGATTTCTTTCGGTGATGTATCCGCGACGACAGCCCAACCTAGTGCACCGACGCCCTTACCAAAAAATGCCAAGGCCATGATGCCAACCACCAGCCAGTGATTATCGACGTAATTGCATATCACAATCGAGGTGGATAGCAACAGTCCAGCCACAATAGGAATTTTTCTGGACCACGTTAGGCTAACGCCACGCTTGATCAAACGATCGGAAATGATTCCGCCTAATACGCCACCTAAAAATCCACAGATAGCCGGTAAGGTTGCGACAAATCCCGCCTTTAAAATCGACATGCCACGTTCTTGCACCAGATAAATCGGGAACCAGGTCAAGAAAAAATAGGTGATCGTGTTAATGCAGTATTGTCCTAAGTAAATACCCAATAGCATACGATTGCTGAGTAATTGTTTGATGTAATACCATTTGGATCCAAGGATTGCGGTAGTGGGTTTCGCTGTTGTGGATGGAGCTAGTTCTTGATCCATCTCGACCAATCCACCACCATCGGCGATATGTTGGAACTCTGTACTGCTCAGACGAGGATGTTCTTTCGGGCTATACATCACTTTTAACCAAATTGCACCTAGGGCGATGCCGATGATTCCCATCACGGAAAACACATCTTTCCAGCCATAGGTGTAGGTAATCCATGCCATAAATGGTGTAAATAAGACGACAGCAAAATATTGTGCTGAATTGAAAATTGCCGAAGCAGTACCGCGTTCTGCCGTGGGAAACCAGGCTGCTACAATCCGTCCATTGGCGGGAAAGGATGGTGCTTCAGCTAATCCGACCATAAAGCGCAGAAAAAATAAGGTCGGTACTGCCCACGCCAAACCAAACACACCAATACTGCCTTGCAGCGCGGTAAATATCGACCAGATAATAATACTGGCAGCATAGACTTTTTTGGAACCAAAACGATCCAGTAACCAGCCGCCAGGTAGTTGACCAAGAACGTAGGCCCAGCTAAATGCGGAAAAGATATAGCCCATCATGACCGTATCGAGCTTGAGTTCGGATTTCATCGCCGATGCGGCAATCGATAAGATCGCACGATCAGCGTAGTTGAATGTCGTTACGATAAACAACATCAATAAGATGATATAGCGAACATGACCGCGTTTTTCCGGTACATTCGACGTCACGGGTGTATGGTGCGATGCTGCTGTTATGTCCGTAATGCGCCGAACATTTTCCTGAACGTTCACTTGTTTTGCCTTCACCATTGTCCCCTCTAGTCTTTGTTTTTATCTTGCGCTGTGGCAGATTTATTATTTCATATTGTCTGTCGTCTGACAACTTACAATCTAGTATATCAGTTTATTTAAATTTCGCAATATATCGCTGATGACAATGTGCATAGTACTCAAAAATAATACAGTGCATGCTGGGTTTGGCACTTTCTTGTATATAGTGTATGCTACACATTATGTTATACGATGACTGATAACAAGTGCAATGCTGGATATTTTATGGAGAATTTGAAAGTGACTAATCAAGTGACTGCGCAAGCAAATACGCAAGCGAATACGCAACTCAGCGGCGCGATGTTAATTGGCAAGCAAGCGCATTATGGAACTGAACGCCAATTACGTGCAACTGACCCATCGACCGGTCTGGAAATCGAGCCGACATTTGGTTCGGGAAATGCAAGCGATGTTGATCGTGCCTGTACCTTGGCAGGTGATGCGTTTGATTCTTATCGTGAAACCACATTAGCGCAGCGTGCTGCATTTTTGGAACAAATCGCGAGCAATATTCTTGATTTGGGGCCGGTGTTGATACAGCGTGCCATGCAAGAATCTGGTTTGCCCCAAGCGCGTCTGGAAGGCGAACGTGGCCGTACGGTTGGTCAATTGCGTTTATTTGCGAAAGTAGTACGTGACGGGCACTGGTTAGCGACGGCATTGGATTCTGCCTTGCCAGAACGTACGCCACCACGTCCTGACTTACGCTTGCGTAAAATTGGATTGGGTCCAGTCGCGGTGTTCGGTGCCAGCAATTTTCCGTTAGCATTTTCGGTCGCGGGTGGTGATACGGCGTCGGCGTTGGCTGCCGGCTGTCCGGTTGTGGTTAAAGCCCACAGTGCGCATCCAGGTACATCCGAATTAATGGGGAAAGCGATTCAATTAGCCGTGACACAATGCGGCTTGCACGAAGGTGTTTTTTCCATGCTGTTTGGCGATGGTAATGTCGTTGGTCAAGCACTCGTGAGTCATCCGGCTATCAAAGCAGTTGGGTTTACCGGTTCACGTTCTGGTGGTGTTGCACTGATGCGCACGGCTGCGCAACGCAATGAACCCATTCCGGTTTATGCGGAAATGAGCAGTATCAATCCGATGTTCCTGTTGCCACAAGCCTTAGCCGCCAAAGCCACGCAAATTGGTAGTGCATTTGTGGATTCACTGACAATGGGTGCAGGTCAATTTTGTACTAATCCAGGCTTAATCATCGCAGTGGAAGGCGAGTCATTGACCGCCTTCTGCGATTCGGCAATAACCGCACTCAATGCGAAGTCAGCGGCGATCATGCTCACTCCTGGTATTCATAGTGCGTACAACAAGGGGGTAGATCGTCTCTCTGCCACAACTGGCGTCACCTTGTTGGCGCGTGGGTTGGTGGGAACTTCCTCTGCTGTGGCAGCGTGTGCCGGACAAGCGGCATTATTTATGACGAATGCAGCGACCTTTTTGGCGACACCATCCTTGGAAGATGAAGTATTTGGTGCTTGTTCATTGATTATTCGTTGTAGCGACATTGCGCAATTTAAGCAAATTGCAGAACATTTGGCTGGGCAATTAACTGCGACCTTGTTTATGACTGCGGATGATACGGCCGTAGCACGGTCATTACTGCCGACCTTGGAACGTAAAGCAGGGCGTATTTTGGTGAACAGTTATCCAACTGGAGTGGAAGTATCGCACGCGATGGTACACGGCGGTCCGTTCCCAGCTACGTCGGATAGTCGTGGTACGTCCGTTGGTGCCAGTGCGATTGATCGTTTCTTACGTCCAGTTAGTTACCAAGATATGCCAGCTGATTTGCTTTCCCCAGCATTGCAAGATGAAAACCCACTAGGTTTGATGCGGATTCGTGATGGTGTGTTAGTGCAAAAATAAGCTACTTCAGTCGTGTCTAATGACGACTCGGTGAGTGCGCATGCGCTCACCGCATTCCCTTCCAGCGCGATTCAGCGCACACATGAAATAATCACACTTCATTTACACACATTAACTTGTTTAATATAGACTATTCGGCTAAAGATAGTGTACGTGTAGCGACGTCGATTACATCACCACTAATGGTTATCTATTTACTTAGATATGTTATTGTATTACCATTAAACTCATCCAAATAAGTAGCCGCATTCTAAACGTCAGTAAAAAATGAGGAACTACGATGCGCGATCACTCTATAGAAGATCCCAACAAGCGCCTGCTTCTTGAACAGCTTCGACTTCAAGTTAACCGGGTTGACGCGTTGGAGCGTAAGATTATTCAACTTGAACATGAGCAACGAGAGCAACAACAGCAACAGCAACAACAGCAACAACAGCAACAAGAGCAGCACCGTAATCAGAGTCGCGTCCAGAGCGCCGATTTTCTGGCGTCAACCGTACCCAACGGCCATTTTTCTGCCATCGGCCGGGGCATCACGGAAAGTAAATTAAGTCAGGAGGCGCTATTATTTCAGGCTCAGCATGATCCGTTGACGACACTCTTCAACCGTGCCATGTTTAACCAGACGGTAGCACATGCCATTGCCCGTAGCGATCGTTATCTTTCCAGCGAAATAGCCTTGCTCGTCATTAATCTGGATGGATTCAACGTGATTAATGATTCCTATGGTTATGCTAATGGTGATGAAGTGTTAAAAATAACAGCAACACGATTGCGATCTTGTCAGCGCAAAAGTGACGAAATTTTTAGGCTGGGCGGTGATGAATTTGCTTGGCTCATTGAAGGTCGGGCACCATTATGCGTAGAACGGTTGGCGCAACGAATTATTGATGTGATTGGCTTACCAACGACACTAGCAGGCAGCAAAGATAAAGACCGCACAGATGATATTGTCGTTCATATCGGTTGCAGCATTGGCATTGCTACTTATCCGTTCAGTACTGTTGGCGACGTAGAGCAACTAACATTGTTTCAGCAAGCTGCAGCAGCGATGCAATCGGTAAAGCGAAATGGCCGAAATAGTTACGGGCGCTTTGAGGTGCTTTTGTCGGATGGTGTGGCTGTGGGGTAAAGGCATACTTGCTCTGGTGCACCAGAAGGGATTGCTACGGCCATGCGATCTAGACACCATCTCTGTTCCACGCATGGTATTGACACGCATGACCGCCGCCACTGTGAGAGCTCGGCTGCTAGCAATAGCCAAAAAGTCTGACTTCAATCAGGTTCTGGTGCGTTATGCATTGGAACGTATCTTGTATCGTTTAAGCCAATCTCGGCATGCCGATCATTTTTTACACCGTCATTTCGGAAAAACCACATGCCATCACCTTATCGTTACTAGGCATGATCAATAGTCGCCTAAAAGATTACTTGGATATTTGGATGTTGTTAAGTCGCGAGATTTTGGACCCAGACATATTGGCAAAGGCAATTGCAACTACTTTTGAGCGGAGGGGAATGGCTGTGCCGACCGATTTGCCGATTGGCTTGACCGATGAATTTGGCAATGATCCATCACGGCAATCCATATGGTTAGCATTTCTCAAAAAAAATCAGCTTGCTATTACACCATTAACCACCGTCGTTTCAGTGCTTCGAGCAATGCTTGAGCCGAGCTTATCACCGGCTTAGCGGTACTTAGCTGGGTTATGGCTATAACTTAATGGCTTCAAATTTCAGGTAAAGTCGATGAAGGTCTTTAACATTCATGCGGAACTGGTTGCGTGCTTTTGTTGTGGATTTTTTTTCGCTGGCATTTAGCATCTTTGATGCTGGATCGTAAATAATATTGCCGGATGCCAAAGCACTTAAAAACAGTTTAAAATTGGTTCCTTCACCTAAAAATATGGGTTTTTTGTGGCCATATCGGTAATTGGGGGGTGTTGTTGATGATTTTTCGTAATGGATATACGCTGCCGCTGCGTGTTTTCGCCCCCATTGTTCTATTAATCCGCCGAATGTCCATTCTGCTGAGATAATTCCTTGCTCATCGGTCAATCTGATCCCTCCGCAAACATCCGTTATTTTTTCTGTTTTTGGATCAAATCCGTGGATAACAAGTGTATGCCCTGATGTGGTTGAAATGATATTGACTTTGTGTGACCCGGTAAAATAAATAATATCACCGTTGAGGTGTCGTCCATAGCGACGAAGAAAGACGCCAACGCCATTTTCACCATAAAAACCAGAATTTGGTTCTGGTGTCATGAGTGTGATGCGTGATCCGCTGTATGCTTTAAGTTCCCATCCCATAAAATCGGGTGCCGACAATCCGTTGGGAATAATGCCAAATAAAGCTTCAAGAGTATAGCCGCCGCCATTGCTTGCGGTGTACGAAATAGGGGTGCCTGTTTTATTTAGCCTCATTGAGGTATGCCATCCCTCGTCATTCTTTGACTGAATTTCACGTAATTTGGCTAATAGAATATCGCGAGAGCTAACTGTTGAGCTAACTACAATCCGTAAAACACTGCCTCCTGCAATTGGCTGTGATAGTGTTTGAATTGTTTGGTTTGATAAGGCTGTACCTGATGGTGCAAGGTAAACGAACACCTTGTCTTGACTAACGCCGAAGAACAAAATTCGTCCATCTACACCATTATTAAATTTGCGATGTTCTTTGGGTATTGGTTGTAAGTGGGCTGAAGGTGCCAGGGTACAGTTACGAAGAAATCCTGAAAGTCTTACTTCCGGGTAGTCCGGATAAAGAATAAGCTGCGCACCAAGTGCAGCCTCAGTATTACCATCACCATCAATCCAGAATAAAGGGACGCTCGCTTTAAAATTCGGTCTTTTTCCTCCTGGTTCTGTCCGGATAGAGCCAAATTTAAGTAGCTTCAAAATATCAAAACTATTTCCCAAGTAGATTTGCTGTTTGGTATTGTCATTTTCTGCGAGCGTCTTGCAGTAAATAGTGCTTGCACCAAGTCGCAGCATGCAACTAGTCAGTGATTCAATTGTTTGGAATTGCTGCATGCTATGTCCTTTTTAGCTTAATTTTATTCAAGCCGCTTTTTTGATGTCTTGGTGCAAGCGATTCTTTGCATCCATTATGCGTGATTTCATTAATTTAGCTACTGCGGCAAAAACGGGGACGACAACTGAATTGCCAAATTGTTTATAAGCTTGGGTGTCAGATACTGGGATACGAAAATTGGATTCTTCATGATTGTCGTATCCCATTAATCGTGCACACTCCCTTGGTGTAAGGCGGCGAGGACGATTTGTAAGGTTTAATTTTTCGAACGGAGGACTAGTATGGTCAAATCCACGGTCAATTAAAATTTCTGACCCATCTTTATAATATCTTGCTGATAGTGTCCGTGAAATGTCAGTTTCTTTAACGAGTCCATAGCCAAATCCGTTACCTTTTGCTTTGTGTTTAATAGAATAATTATACAAATATTCCCATAATTTTGGCGTTAGTATGTATTTATCATTAACTTTTTTCTCTAGGATATCACCGAGTACAGGTCGTTTTTTGGGATATTCAGAAGATATAGCACGTAATGTAAAACCAGAATGTACGTCAAGGTCTTTTCTGAATCCAACAAGGACAATTCGTTCTCTATGTTGCGGTACAAACATTTTTCCATCAAGAATTTTTGGATCATCACTTCCATTTTGATCCATGTCTGCTATCCAATAACCAAGCTCATCAAGGGCCGCTGCGATTACTTTAAACGTACGTCCTTTGTCGTGACTCTTTAGGTTTTTTACATTTTCTAGGACGAATGCTAGTGGACGTTTAACGGCAATAATACGGGCGACGTCAAAAAAAAGCGTCCCTTGTGTTTCACATTCAAAGCCATGCTTAACGCCGAGCGAATTTTTTTTCGATACACCTGCAATGGAAAATGGCTGACAAGGAAATCCAGCAAGTAAGACATCGTGAGACGGAATCATTTGATCAATATTACGCTCAGCTGCGGCTATTGAAACATCTTCTTTATCGCTCAACGTAATTTGCCGGATATCCTCGTTAAATGTGTGATATGCGGGGTCTGAATAGTGATTGGCTTTGTAAGTTTTGACTGAATATTTATTCCATTCGCTGGTAAATACGCAGCGTCCTCCAGACTTTTCAAATCCTTGCCGAATACCGCCGATCCCAGCAAAAAGGTCGATAAAGTCAAAATCATATTCTGGGTGATTTTTGGGAGGGGAAGGTAACAGACCTTGAAGGGCGCAATACTCAGCATGAGCAAGGCGCGGGGCAGCTTTTCCATTTAGCCAACGATTAATTGTTTCCCGGCACCAATCTTTTGGTGAAATAGTATTTAAAAAATCAGCCACATATTTTTGGTCGTATATTTCAAGAACCTTTTTGAGGAGAAGAAGTTCGTCGTCTCTAGAGTCCATAGTGATGCCTTAATTAGGTATTAATCAGTGACATAATATCACTCGGTTGACACATAAATTTACTATATCTAGTATGTCTATTGCTTTGCAAAATAACTTATTTCGTAAAATCAAAATACACTGTTATTATATACAGTATATTTTGATTTGAAATGGCAAAGGATTAATTTCTAATGGGTGTTTGAATTGGAGTGAGTTGTCACTAGGCATGCACCTCAACGGTGATGTGGGATAAGCCTTTGGTCTCTTGTAATAATGTGTGGTAAAAAGCTGGGCCGTGTTGCGGCTCTGCTGTGACGACGGAAATGACCGTACCCAAATGCCCTAGGCCTAAATGCCATACGTGTAAACTAATCACCTAATTCTGTTGAAAATCTTCTATGGCTTTTTTCACGAAAGGCATTTTCATGAGCTAATCAGGCAACCGTTCGCCAAGCTCAAAGACTATCCCAGATTGAAATTTTGCGACAATCTCTGGAAATCCACCAGTGTTGTCGTAAAACATAATCGAGTCTGCACGCTCGGCAGCACGATTGGCGACGTTAAGAGATTCGTGCCATTTGCGACGAACCGCACCTTCTGGAACATCATGTCCGCCCTTCCTAACTCGCTCGCTAACGCGCTCGACAGCTAGATCGGAAGATTCCAAACCAATGAAATGAACCGTTGCCTCAAAGCCCTTCTTTTTGGCCGACTTGATGTAGCCCAATTTACCTTCGTCGAAGACCGTTTCGGCAACAAAAGATCGGCCTTCTCTTATCAAGCGAGCTATTTCGGCGTTCCGCCAATCTGATGCTTCTTTGAAGGAGGCGGATGGATTGGTGTTTTGCAGTTCTTTAAATTTGTCATCAACATTTAGAAAAGAAAGTCCAACTGGAAATTCGGCGACTTTCCAGAGCGTAGATTTACCTGAGCCGTTGCTCTTAGCGATGAATATTAGCTGTGGCTTAGCAGTGCTCAATCAAATACCCTGTTTGGCGATTTCTTTAGCAAAACGTTCGCGGAACGCTTTGGAGGCCACTATGGCGCTAAATTCCTGGGAATTTTGCCATGTTCCTTTAGCTTCGAATTCGGCAATTTTGGGGTCTTTTAACGCTTGGGAAGCCTGTTCTTTTTCGATAATGTTTCTTGTAGGCCGCGCTCGAAAATACGTTGAGCTTCTTCAATAAAATTAATATCTTCGTTCAATGCAGCTTTTTTCAAGGAATCGACTTGATCATCCTGCAACATAAAACTAATAAGCGCTGCCATATCTTTAACCCAATATGGTTACATATAGAGCCAATTCTATACCGTTCACCTAAGTTTGGGAAGATTCTGGCGACTCAGCAGACGAACTACATTTTTGATACGGACTATACACTCAACTCTGTTATAGCTTTTAGCTGACATACTAAAAGTTATAACAAGATAAATTGTTGTCAATATGCAGCGTTGCTTCATATTTCTCTATATTGGGATCAACTTTACACATTCGCCGCATGCACCTCAACAGTGATGTGGGATAAGCCTTTGGTCTGTTGTAATAACGCGTGGTAAAAAGCTGGGCCGTGTTGCGGTTCTGCTGTGGCGACGGAAATGACCGCACCAAAATGCCCTGGGCCTAAACGCCATACGTGTAAGTCAAGTAACTGATCGCCTGCGCTGGTGACGATGTTGCGTACTTTGTTGAGTAATATGTCGCCCGGACTGCTATCGACCAGTATCGCACCGGTATCCTTGATGAGGCCATACGACCAGTTGGCGATCACGAGCGCGCCAATAATCCCCGCGAGTGCATCCATCCATAACCAACCATAAGCCCGCGCTAGTAATAAGCCAATAATCGCTAATACTGATACCGCAGCATCCGCTATAACATGTACGTAGGCAGCGCGCATATTGTGGTCGCGACTGTCTATACCATGATCATCATTGTGTGTTTGGGTTGTATGTTGATGAGGATGAGGATGAGGATGAGGATGATCATGCGCGTCATGATGGGCATGATCGTCATGATCATCTTCGTGCGCATGTTCTTGTTTCTGCTTGTGACCGTGGCTGTGCTCATGACCGTGACCGTGACTGTGGCCGTGATGATCATGGTCGTCGCCACTCAACAACCAAGCACTGGCGATGTTGACGATTAAGCCGACAACGGCAATCGGAATGGCTTCGGAAAAATGGATAGGTACAGGTGATAATAAGCGTGAAATGGCTTCGTAACCGATGAGGATGGCGATCATTGCTAAGATGATGGCGCTGGTGAAGCCAGCTAAATCGCCAAATTTACCTGTGCCAAAGACAAAACGTGGATCGTTGGCGTGTTTGCGTGCATAAGTATATGCTAATGCGGCAATGAGCATGGCACCAGCGTGGGTCGACATGTGTAAGCCATCGGCGACTAAGGCGAGTGAGCCGTAGAGGCTGCCACCAATGATTTCAATAATCATCATGACACTACATAATGCAATCACAGCCCATGTTTTTCGCTTATTATCGTCGTGGCCTGCACCTAAAAAGACATGGTTGTGGCCGGCGGAAAAGGGGGCATCGTACAATTCATTCATGGGTGTGGTATGCGCGTGGATGGTGGATCCGGACTATAGCATTGTTTTATGACGGGGAAAAGTCACTGCGACGGCGGTGTTGGTTTGTCGTCGTTTTGGGTATGGGAAGTGACGTGTCTTGTAGCATTTTAGTGATGTCTGTTGCGGATACAGGTTTGCTGAACAGGTACCCTTGTATTTCATCGCATTCGTTGTTGCGTAAAAAATCCAGTTGTTGGGTGGTTTCCACTCCCTCGGCAATGACGTTGAGTTTGAGTTGGTGACCGAGTGAGATGACTGCTTTGACGATGGCGTCGTCATCTTCGTGATTGCATAAGAAGCGTACAAACGATTGATCGATTTTTAAGCGGTTTATTGGGAAGCTTTTAAGTGAGCTGAGACTGGAATAGCCCGTGCCAAAATCATCAATCGCTAATTGAACCCCCATTTCGTTGAGCTCATGCATGGTGGCGATGGATTGGCTTAGATCCTGCATGATCAGGCTTTCTGTTAGCTCTAATTCCAGAAAATGGGGATGTAATCCACTTTCTTTTAGTGCTGCTTTGACACCGTTGATGAGTGTTTGTTCTTTAAATTGACGGGCTGATACGTTGACCGATATGGTAATCGGTGCGATACCGGCAGCTTGCCAGTCTTTGTTTTGTTGGCAGGCAGTTTTTAGGACCCAGTTTCCAATAGCGACGATTAAGCCGGTTTGTTCGGCTAATGGAATAAAATCGGCAGGAGAGATGATCCCCATGACGGGATGGTGCCAGCGAATCAGCGCTTCAACACCGAAAATTTTTCCGCTGTTTAGATTGATTTGGGGTTGGTAACGCAGTTGTAGTTCGTTGCGTTCGATCGCATTCCGCAGACTTTCTTGTAATTCAAGTTTGTTGCGTATGTGCGCATTCATTTCTGTCATGTAGAACTGGTAATTATTGCGTCCATATTCTTTTGCGCGGTACATCGCGGCATCTGCATTCATGAGTAATGTATTGATGTCTTCGCCATCACCTGGAAAGCGTGCCAGTCCCATGCTACAAGTAACCTGTAAACTGGTTTGGCCGACGTGGATGGTTTGGGTGATGCTTTCTTGGATTTTTTGTAAAACTGTTGTGATATCGTCAGGATTGTTGGTTTGTTCACACATAATAATCACAAATTCGTCACCGCCCAGTCGCGCGACGGTGTCCGATGCGCGCACACAGTCAGTCATACGATGTGCTACTGCTCTGAGTATTTCATCACCCGTGTTATGACCCAAACTGTCATTGATGAGTTTGAAATTGTCCAAATCGATAAAAACGACAGAAACTGCGTGATTGGAGCGTCGGGCATATAAGATGGCTTGGGATAAGCGTAGTTCCAGCAATAGACGATTTGGTAAGCCTGTCAGTGCGTCATGATGAGCCATGTGGAGAATCCGCTGTTCGGATTCGCATCGTTCAATCGCGATGCCGGCAATGCGGGTAGCCATTTGTATTAATTGGTGCTCTGCCTCGCTTGGGGCGCGCACTGTGGCTGAATAGAGGGCAAAGGTGCCTACGATGTTGTTATTATGCGAAATAATTGGGGTGGACCAACAACTGCGTAATCCGTGTGCTGATGCTAATTGCCGGTAGTCGTGCCACAATGGATCGGTCTGAATGTCCGTGACGATGACTTGTTGACGTCGATAAATGGCGGTGCCGCAGGACCCGACATTCGGTCCAATGGCGATGCCGTCAATTTTTTCTGAATAGGCGATGGGTAGACTGGGCGCTGCACCCAAGCGGAGGTGACTACCCTCTGTATTTACCAGTAAGACTGAAGCCATGATTCCCGGTGTCTGGGACTCAATATGCAGCATCAGACGATCGAGTATTTTTTTGAGCAGTATATTAGTCGCAATCATCTCGATGATATTGCTTTGCTCCTGATGCATGAGTTCAATTTTTTTGCGCGCGGTGATGTATTTACCAGTGCCCCAGTAACCCATAAAAGCGCCGTTCAGATCGAATAACGGTTCGCCGCTGATACTAAACCAGTGATCTTTTTCGTTGAGTGTGATGTGGTATTCCAGATCCGAGAACGGCTGGTGTGCATGCAATTGTTCCTGATGCCGTATCCATGTTTGTGAGCCAATATCTGGCGTTGCTTCCCATCGTGTTTTCCCAATAAAATGATTAGGAGAAACGCCCCCAGTTAATTGCAGGCTATTGGAGACCATGGTGAAACGAAATTGCGCATCTTGTTCCCAATACCAATCAGAGGATAATTCGGTTAACCGTCGGAACCGCTCAACCACTTGCCGTAATTCTGTGGTGATTTCCTCATTTTTTTGTAATGCGGCTTCAAGTTCGCACGTACGCAGGCGTACTAGCTTCTCTAATGTAAGTGCATGTGGTTCTACAGGTACAGTGGATGTGTGCGTCATGGATACCAGTTCGTTGTAATTCGACATGGCATTCCTTTCACTGGCATGTTAACTAATCCTATTAACTTAGTCTAGCATAGTGTGTTGCAAATGGACAATGAATGATGGGGTGTTACGATGATTTTTAATAAGGTCTACTCGGTTCGTCCTTGATTATTTAGCTTGATTAATCATCATGCAGGTCGATGTGAAATAAGTACGTAGGCAAAGAGTATGGATGCGAAAATAGTGCATAAGTCGGATTGTTATAAATTTACTGTGAAAAATTTTTGGATAAAGTTTCATTTTAGAATGTATTCCGTTAGACTTGCAGAAACTTAATGATGATAAATAATATGACAAATTCCATGTTGATGAAAATTCTCTATGTTGAGGATGATGCGGATATTCAATCGGTGACTAAAATCGCACTTGAATTAATCGGTGGTTTTATTTTGCTCACTTGCAGCTCAGGACGTGAGGCACTGGATGCTGCCACACTGGAATTTGCCCCAAATTTATTATTGTTAGATGTGATGATGCCGGACATGGATGGGCCAACGACATTAAAGCATTTGCGTCAACATGCTGAGCTTGCAGATACGCCGGTAATTTTTATGACGGCCAAAGTGCAGGATAATGAAATTGATTATTACCGATCGCTAGGTGCGATTGGTTACATCGCTAAACCATTCGACCCGATGACGTTGGCGGCGCAAGTACGCCAATTATGGAATGAAAGCCTAGCACGTGAGTGATCATCTTCTAGATTATGGTAGCGCACCATGTAGAGCGTAATTCGGCGTGCAGGGTAATTAGGTGCGTGTTTACGGTAAATGCGGCTGTAGTGTGATTTTTTATGCGCTGTTTGTCTTTGAGATTGGAATCACCTTGTGATTTTTCCTACCGTTCTTCGTCGTCGCAGTGCATTGATTGTTTTATTGGCATGTTGTTATTTTTTTGCCGGTCGATTAAGCCTACTGTTGGCTATTCCACCCGGTTATGCCACCGCTATTTTTCCTTCTTCAGGAGTTGCACTAGCTGCGTTATTGCTATTTGGTAATCGTCTTTGGCCCGGTATCATGCTGGGCTCGTATTTGCTGAATTTGACGATGCCTGCCCACTTTGGTGGTTTTTTTAGTAGCAGTGGTCTGGTAGCAATGGCTATTGCCGTGGGAGCTACGCTACAAGGATTGACTGGGGCAGTCTTGGTACGGCGGTTTGTTGGCTTTCCGACTAATCTTGCTGATGAAAAATCTATCTTTCGTTATTACTTGCTGAGTGGTCCAGTGAGTTGTATCGTGAGTTCGGTCATTGGAACGACCTCGCTCTATCTAACGGGAGCGATTGCCGCGAAACTGGTTTACTTTACTTGGTGGAACTGGTGGGTTGGCGATGTGATCGGCATATTTATTATGACGCCTCTTTCATTTGCGGCATTTGCTTATCCGCGTGACTTGTGGCGCCAGCGCTTGTTTTCGGTGGTGCCGCCACTGATCGCCAGTTTGGTGGCGATGATTGTGGTGTTTTTTATGGTAAATACCTGGGAAAGTAAGCATCAACGTGATGATTTTCACGAATATGCACAGTCGGTCACAGATTCACTGATAAGCAATCTTAGTGTGTATTCGGCTTTGCTGGAAGCAAGCCAGCATTTTTTTATGTCCGATCCCGACATGACTCGCGCCCAATTCAGGACCTTTATACGGGATGTTATTCAGCATCATCACGGCATTAAAGCGATGGAGTGGTTACCTGTTGTTAAGGATGCACAGCGGCTTGAATTTGAGCGTAAGGTAAAAGCCGACGGTTTTCCTGATTTCCATTTGACTGAAGCCAATTCAGAAGGGATGTTAGTTCCTGCTAGTCACAGCGATGACTATGTTCCTGTTCTGTACTTTGAACCCTATTTAGGTAATGAACCTGCATTGGGATTTAATCTGGCATCTAATCCGACCCGACTCGTAGCGTTGATGCAGGCGCGTGATAGCGGTGAACCAGCGGCGACGGCACGGATTAAACTAGTACAGGAACAAAGTGAACAATATGGGTTTTTGCTGATTCGACCTGTGTATGAGCATACAGCGAATGGCATGGTATGGCGCACCAGTGCGGAGCGGATTCAGCATATACGTGGGTATACGCTGGCGGTTTTGCGGATGAATGATGTACTGGGAAGTATGATCAAGGAATTGGAAAGTAAGCATGTGGGGATTCAGGTGCGGGATATTTCAGCGCCGATGAATGAACAACTATTATTTCAATCTGCTAACTGGAGTAACGCGGTTACCACTAGCGTCAGTCAGGAAATTACCTTGGCGGTCGGCGGGCGACAATGGCGCATTGCGTTCTTGCCATTACCTGATTACCTGATGGCCCATCGAACGCGTCAGGCGTGGTTTGTGCTAGCCGGTGGATTATTGTTTACGGGGTTAATGGGATCCGTGTTGTTATTAATTACCGGAAAAACCGTGCTAGTACAAAAAATGATTAAGGAACGCACGGAAGAATTAAGTATTATTCTTGATAATGTGATTGATGGCATCATTACTGTCGATCATCAAAGCAGTATTAAATCGTTTAATCCTGCAGCAGCGGCTATTTTTGGTTATCACGCTGATGAGGTGATTGGGAGACCATTGGATATCCTGTTGGCGGATGTCAATCGGTACGATTTTGATGCCTATATTAAGGATAGTGGATTCGACGATAGTATTGTTAACTATCTATATTATTGTGAATTGGTTGGTATCCGTAAAGATGGCAATACCTTCCCATTGGATTTTGCTATGTCACGGAGTTTGCAGCATGCGAAACCGTTATTCATTGGTGTAGTGCGGGATATCACAGAGCGTAATCGTATTGAACGGCTCAAAAATGAGTTCATTTCAACGGTGAGCCATGAATTACGTACGCCGTTGACCTCGATTCGTGGTGTATTGAGTTTGATTGCCAATGGGGTATTAGGTGTGATTCCTGAGCAAGCCTCGCAGATGATTATGATGGCACATAAAAATAGCTTACGACTGACATCACTGATTAATGACTTGCTCGATATCGACAAAATGGCGTCGGGGAAATTGCTATTGCAATTGGAATGCCAACCATTAATGCCATTGATTAAGCAGGCATTAGAGTCGATTAAGGCTTATGGTGAACAATATCACGTCAAATTTGTGCTGGTAGGCCATGAGGATGTGTGGGTTCAGGTCAGTGACGAGCGAATTGTCCAGGTGCTAAATAATTTCTTTTCTAATGCAGCGAAATTTTCTGTTGTAGGCAGTCAGGTTGAAGTTGTTGTACGTAAGGTGGAAAGAGCGGAAATGGGTTCTGCCATCCGCGTGGAGGTGGTCGATCATGGTGCCGGTATTCCTGCTGATTTTCGGGAAATGATCTTTAAGAAATTTTCGCAGCAAGATGCTTCTAATACCAAAAAAAAAGGGGGCACTGGTTTAGGTTTGGCTATTAGTAAAGAATTGATTGAACGAATGAATGGCGTGATTGGTTTTGAATCGGAAGAAGGACTTGGAGCCTGTTTTTATTTTGAATTGCCAATACAGAATCGAGAAGTGTGATTATTGTAACTATTTATTGGTAAATACTTGCTATGTTTGGAATTTTTACGGTTTTTTTGAGGTGAAAAGGAGGTCGCAATGATTGTTGCGCCTATAGGACAAAACGAAGCGAAACGACTTGAAGCGCTGCGGCGTTATGAGGTGTTGGATACGCTCAATACGCCAGAATTTGACGATTTCACCCGATTGGCTTCAGAAGCTTGTGGTGTGCCGATTGCGCTGATTTCCCTGATTGATGCGGATCGCCAATGGTTTAAAAGTAAAGTTGGTATTGATGCGAATGAAACACCGCGCGATATCTCCTTTTGCGCACATGCAATTCAAGGACTGACGTTGTTAGAGGTTCCTGACGCATTAAAGGATAAGCGATTTTTTGATAACCCTTTGGTTACAGGTGGCCCTGAGATTCGTTTTTATGCTGGTGAACCCTTGATTTCGTCGGATGGTTTTGGGATAGGCACGCTTTGTGTTGCAGATCGTCAACCACGCACACTGACCGTAGCACAGCGGGATACCTTAAAAGTGCTTGGTCGTTTGCTGGTACAGCAGTTGGAATTGCATCTGGCGATGCGACGTGAGCAGAGTTTGAATTTGGAATTAACACATCAGATATTGTTCCGCAATACATTGTTGGCATCTGCTGGGATGGCGATCATCAGTACGGATAAAGTCGGTGTGATTACGAGTTTTAATCCTGCGGCCGAGCGACTTTTAGGCTATTGTGCCGACGAAGTGATTGGTCAGTTGGAATTTGCCCGTTTACATGACACTGCTGAATTGGAGGCGCGGGCACATGAGCTCCAGCTTGAGTTTGGTGTTGATGCCGGTCTAGAGTCGCCTTCGGTGTTTTCCCTTATCGTCCACAAGGCACGATTTGGCATAGCAGAAACGCGTGAATGGTTATTTTATTCAAAATATGGGACGAAAATATCGGTTGAACTGACAATGTCGCCTATTTTGGATGAGAGCGGGACGCTGACTGGATTTTTGGGGTTGGCGTTGGATATTTCCAGTCGAAAATTACTTGAAAATACCAAAGCAGAATTTATTTCAACGGTGAGTCATGAGTTGCGCACACCATTGACCTCGATACGTGCATCGCTGGGTTTATTGGATTGCGGCATACTGGGCGTTTTGCCGCCTAAAGCCGCCGAGTTAGTCAAAATTGCCAATAGAAACAGCACACGTTTGATTACGATAGTGAATGATATCCTTGATATGGATAAACTTTTATCAGGGAAAATGGCGGTGAAAACCGACTGGCTTGATCTCGTTACCTTGATTGAACAAACGCTGGAAGCTAATGCTGGTTATGCGCAAACGTATAACGTTGTTTTCGTGTTAACAAATCATGCCTTGCATCGAAATGTGTTAGGTGATGCGAATCGTTTGATGCAAGTGATGGCGAATTTATTGTCTAATGCTGCTAAATTTTCGCATGAGGGTGGTCTTGTGGATATTCGTATATTGCAGCAGGAAAATGCCATCAGGGTGGAGGTGCAGGATTATGGTGATGGAATCCCGCCGGAATTTCAGTCAAAAATTTTTGGTAAATTTGCGCAAGCGGATACTGCTACCACCCGACGTCATGGTGGAACTGGTCTGGGCTTAAATATCAGTCATAAACTAATTGAAAAAATGCATGGGAAGATCGGCTTTACTACGGTAATCGGTCAGGGAACGACATTTTGGTTTACGGTGCCGACGATTGAATCGCAATGAGTATGGCGATAATGATGACTACGGTAATGGCTACGGTGGTGGCGTAGCCAGTTATCTTGGTGTGAATAGAAATTAGATTTTTTTCACGAATTCGGTTTTGAGGCTCATCGCACCAAAACCGTCGATTTTACAGTCAATGTCATGGTCGCTGTCTACCAGTCGAATATTTTTGACTTTTGTTCCCATTTTTACTACGCCGCCGGAACCCTTGAGTTTTAAGTCCTTGATGACCGTGACGCTGTCGCCATCTTGTAAAACGGTGCCAGTTGAGTCGCGGTAAACTTTGGCTGTTTCTTCGACTGGGCCCGCATTTGCAGCCGAACTCCATTCGTGAGCGCACTCGGGACAAATAAACATGCCGCCATCTTCGTAGGTGAATTCGGAATTACAGACAGGGCAGGGAGGTAATGTACTCATGATGATTTCCTTGATGTAGGACTGATGCAAAAGCGTAAAGTATACTGCATCTCAAGACCATTTCCATCATAAGGTTATCAAAAATACCTGAGCTAATAACAATAAAAAAACAATAAAACACAAGCAGAGAGGCTTCGGGTAAAATTAATTTAATTCCCTTAAGCAATAATCACTCTTATTCCGCTATTCGTCCATTATGCTTATTGCCCAAACTCCACTAAAGTCTTTTCCTGTTAGTACAAATATTCACTTGTCAGAATTAATTGGTGCGTTAAGTTACGCGCTGGATATCACCGAAGGCCAACCTTTGGGACATTGCGTGCGTTGCTGCTGGATTGGTATGCATATCGGGTTCAAGATTGGTTTGCCGGAGCAGCAGTTGTGGGATTTGTATTACGCATTACTGTTGAAAGATTTGGGCTGTAGCAGTAATGCAGCGCGTATATGTGCCTTGTATTTGACCGATGACTTGCATTTTAAACGTGACTTTAAATTGGTTGGCGATAGTGTCCCCAAAGTATTGAATTTTGTTTTACAGCATACCGGCTTAAAATCTGGCTTGGCTGAACGGTTTCGTAGCGTTTTTTCGATTTTGCGCAATGGCGGAGAAATTGCCAGTGAATTGATTGCCACTCGCTGTCAGCGTGGTGCTGAAATTGCACGGCTATTACGTTTTTCTGAGGATGTCGCCGCTGGTATTTATAGTCTCGATGAACATTTCAATGGTAAGGGCAAGCCTGAAGGATTGGTGGGAGCAGCGATTCCGGTCTTTTCACGCATCGCTTTGATAGCGCAAGTGATTGATGTGTTTTATACCGAAGGCGGGGTGGATGCCGCCATGGAGGAAGTGCGCTCCCGTAGTGGAACGTGGTTTGACCCTGAGCTGGTCAGCGCATTTGAACACGTTGCGACATCATCTGAATTTTGGACAGTGCTTCGCTCGGATACAATTGGAAAAGCGGTGTTAGCATTGGAGCCTGTAGGGCACGTTGTTGCTTTAGATGATGATTATTTGGATGATATTTCGGCCGCGTTTGGTCAAGTGGTCGATTCGAAGAGTCCGTATACTAGTGGGCATAGTGCGCGCGTGGCCTTGTATACTGATTTAATCGCAGAAGAAATGGGCTTGCAGCCCAGTCGTCGTCGCTGGTTGAAACGCGCTGCTTTGCTGCATGATGTCGGTAAACTTGGCGTCAGTAATAGCATTTTGGATAAGCCAGGTAAGCTCGATGACATTGAGTGGAAAGCAGTTCAGTTACATGCGACGTTTACAGAGGTGATTTTGTCACGGGTGAGTGCGTTTGCTGAATTGGCACAAGTCGCAGGTGCACATCATGAACGGCTCGATGGTGGGGGGTATCCACGAGGACTTACTGAGGAGTTCATTAGTATTGAAACTCGGATTATCACGACGGCCGATATTTTTGATGCGATTACTGCTGAACGGCCATACCGTGGCGCTATACCGATTCCACGTGCACTGGAAATGATGGCGGAAACGGTTGGTGTTGCGCTTGATGCACGTTGTTTTGATGCATTGAAATCGGCGTTGCTACGTTTGTCATATTTAACCGCAGCACCCTAATTTACCGTGGCACCCTAAAAGGGGTGCATTGCTGCACCTCTTTATTTTGCTAAAACGCTTCTTTTTTAAAACTCTTCCCAGCCATCTTCGGCGGCAGTGGCTAATGCCCGCGATTTTGGTGTTGCACCTGAGGTTTTTGTTGAAGATACTGTCGCCCGATTCGCTATTGCAGCTGGTCTGGATACAGGTGCTTTTGATGCAAGAGGGCGGGATGCAATTGTCGATAGTTTTCGTGCAGGGGCTTTGCTATTTGGCTGAGGCCTTGTGCTGGTGGCGTTTCCGATTGAGGCATTGCTCAATTTAAATACAGAAACAGCTTGTGCCAATTTGGCGGCCTGATCTTGCATGCTTTCGGCGGCTGCGGCTGCCTGTTCAACCAACGCGGCATTTTGTTGAGTTAACTCGTCCATTTGTCCGATAGCCTGATTGATTTCACCAATCCCCGCACTCTGTTCCTGACTGGCGTTGGCGATTTCACTCATGATATCGGTGACATGATTGACCGATTCAACAATTTCATCCATCGTTGTGCCTGCTTCATCGACTAATTTGCTACCTATGTCGACTTTGCTGACGGAGTCATCAATGAGTCCTTTGATTTCTTTGGCCGCACTAGCAGAGCGTTGCGCCAGACTACGTACTTCGGACGCGACAACAGCAAAACCGCGACCTTGTTCACCGGCGCGGGCAGCTTCTACCGCTGCATTTAGCGCCAGAATATTTGTTTGAAATGCGATGCCGTCAATGACGCCGATAATATCGACGATCTTACGTGAGCTTTCTTTGATTGATCCCATGGTGGTGACCACTTCACCGACAACCTGACCGCCTTTCAGTGCAAACCCAGATGCTGACATGACTAATTGGTTGGCTTTGTTGGCGTTGCCTGCATTTTTTTGCACGGTGTCAGTCATGACTTCCATGGATGCCGCAGTTTGTTCCAGTGAGCTCGCTTGCGACTCTGTACGCGAAGATAAGTCGGCATTGCCTGATGCGATTTCTCTGGACGCGGTGGCGATCGCATCCGTTCCTAGACGTACATCGCCGACAATTTTGTGTAAGCTATCGTTCATGTCTTTGAGTGCCCTCAACAGTTCGCTGACTTCATCCTTGCCTGTGACGATAATAGTTGAATTTAAGTCTCCAGCTGCAACGCGTTTGGCAATGTCGACAGCGCCTTGTAATGGCGCGGTAATGGTGATAGTTAAACGCCAAGCCATGATAACGCCAATCGCCACGGTGAGGGCACCGATCAGGTACACTATCCATGTTTGCTGACGTGATTTTGCTTGTATCTGATCCTGTAGCTGATGTGAAATCGTTTGTTCCAATTCAATCAATTTATCAATTTGCGTGATTTGTTGTTGGCTAAGCGGATCGATTTGAGTGGCAATGACTTTTGCTGCATTTTCACTGTTAAATGCCAGTGCCTGAGCCATCGCATCGGCAAAGGGTTTTTCAATATCTGTATTGGTCTTAGTCATGCTTGCGAGGATTTGATTCTCTGACTCATTTAATCCGGTAGCGACTAATTGATCGCGTGCGGCAGAGTAGTCTTTTTGCGTTGCTTTGACTAACACATTTTGTTGTTCCATTGCACCAACGTCAGACTGGATTCCGATATTGCGCATGGCAATTCCTCCCTCCAGTAAGTTGCTTTTCATTTTTATTGCCAGCATGACTTTGGCATTGGCACTCGCTGTGCTGCTAAGCAGTTCATCACGATTTTTGCTGTTAAGTAGGTTGCTTCCTACTAGTACGAGAATCAATGCGGTTAATGTGACACCAAAGCCTATTCCTAAGCGTGCACCGATGCGTAAATTACGAAATTCCATAACTTCTCCTAGTTATATTGTGTTGCATTGTTAATCAAGAACATTGATTACATGCATTTCTGTTGTCTCTGTATAACATTGCCATTCATATCACTTCAATCACATGTGAAGTCAGTTCATCTGTGCTTTTGCTATGGCATGGTGGTTGTTTTTTCTTGTATACGAACAGTAGCATATTGTTCCCGAAATGCAATATATTTACGTGCTAATAAAAGTTTCTGTGAGGACACTAAAAAATAATTAATAAAACCACGTGATTTATTAATTAAATTAGAATATAGTATTGGTGTGGTACAGAAACGCTGAATGTGACTATGTTGTAAAAATATAGCATTGTGGTCATAACGCTGTGTCCATCAATTAAAACCCTAAAAATAGTGCGGAGATTACACATGAAACTGATTTTGAAAACTGGTATTGCCTTGGCTGTGATGAGTTCAGTTGCGGCGCTGTCATTTGCTGCCGACCAACAGCCGATTGTCGGATTGATTACCAAAACAGAAACCAATCCATTCTTTGTCAAAATGCGTGAAGGCGCGGATCACCGTGCCAAATTGATGGGTGCGAAATTATTAACAGCAGCAGGAAAAGCGGATGGCGACAATGCTGGTCAGGTTGCTGCGATTGAAAGTATGGTTGCTGCTGGTGCAAAAGCAATTTTGATTACACCAAATGATTCAAAAGCAATTATTCCAGCAATCAAAAAAGCACGTGATGCTGGTGTGTTAGTGATTGCGCTGGATAGCCCGACTGATCCACAAACGGGCACAGATGCGTTGTTTGCAACAGACAATTACAAAGCGGGTGTGTTGATTGGTCAATATGCTAAAGCGGCATTTGGTGGTAAGCCAGTGCATATCGCGACCTTGGATTTGTTCCCTGGTCATCCAGTAGGTATTGCTCGTCACAATGGTTTCTTGGCTGGTTTTGGCGTATCGGGTATTACTGCATCGACAAAGGATTTGGCTAAAGCGGATAGTGTTGTGTGTATGGCAGATAGTTTTGGCGATCAAGGTAAAGGCCAAACAGCAATGGAAAATTGTTTGCAAAAAAATCCTGAAATCAATTTGGTCTACACTATCAATGAACCAGCCGCAGCTGGTGCTTATAAAGCGTTGAAAGCAGCTGGTAAAGAAAAAGGCGTAATGATCGTCTCGGTGGATGGTGGTTGTCAGGGTGTGCGTGATGTTAAGTCCGGCATTATTGCGGCGACATCACAACAATATCCGTTGAAAATGGCGGGTTTGGGTGTTGAAGCGGGCGTGCAATATGCTAGAACCGGCAAAAAAGTCAGTGGATATGTTGATACTGGCGTTGAATTGATTTCTGATCTTAAACAACCTGGTGTTACAGCTAAAGACACAGCATTTGGTTTGAATGCATGCTGGGGTAAATAAGCCAAAATTAGGCGTAATAAGTCCTAATTAGGTTAAAGCTTGGTGAATCGGGACGCGTAAGCGTCCCTTTTTTTATCTTATGAACTAAGGTGCTCGCTACGCGTTACAATGGCGAAGATAATAACGAGTTAGGATAGAGTATGACATACGAAGAGTATCTGGATGAAGTAACAACATTAATGACTGAAAAATTTGCACTAACGGATGAAGCGGCGATTAAACACGTGATGCGTGCGCAAGCTGCCGATTTTTTTACCTTGCATGATGATCATCCGGAAATGCGTACTTTGGAACGCGCAGAACAAGATGCACAAACAATTTACGATAAACGGAATAAATCCCGTCCACATACGGCACCAATACGTGGAAATAAGCCAGATAAGGCGTAATTCTTCGTTTTATGTTAACGCACCCGTTGCTTTTCCAGTTTACGCGCCAGTGTGCGGCGGTGCATGCCAAGCCGGCGTGCAGTTTCAGAAATATTGAAATTGGTTTCTGCAAGTACTTCGTGAATACGCTCCCATTCCAGTGTTTTGATTGAGGTGGAACGATTGGTTAGTTCAATTTCGGTGGTGCCGGCAATGTGGCCGAAGGCAGCTTCTATATCATCGGTGTTGGATGGTTTGGCTAGATAGTGGCAAGCACCTAATTTGATAGCTTCGACCGCGGTAGCAATGCTGGCATAGCCGGTTAATACGACAATTAACATGGATGGGTCGTGTTGATGTAATGTTTTTACACAAGCAAGTCCGGAGGTATGGCCGTTCAGCTGCAAGTCAACTACCGCATAGGCTGGTGTATGTTGCCGTAATAATTCCGTTGCCTGACTTTGGTGCGCGGCGAGCAATACTTTGTAGCCGCGTCGTTCAAATGAACGTCCCAATGTTTGGGCGAAGGCTTCATCATCTTCAATGATGAGTAATAGTCGTTCAGTTAACATGATGTGGAACTTCAGCTAAGCTGATTTTGTCGAAGCGGATTGCCGCCAGAGGCAAAGTGAGCCAAACCATCGCGCCAGTTTGCTGTGCGCGTTGTGCGTTGGTGCATGGGTTTAAACATGGGGTGATACACGGTTTTGTGCATTTTTTCATATTTGTTGGGACACGATTGGACGCGGTGACCGATCCACCCAGTTTGCGTGCAACATTAACGACAAAAAATAGACCAAGTCCGCTGCCGGTACGTCCTTTGCTAGATTGGTAGGGTTTGGCGAAGTTATTCAGCATTGCAGGTAAAAATCCAGGTCCCGCATCCGTGATGAGTAAGGACAGTGCGTCATTATCACAGCTCGCTTCCAGTTTGACCCAGTGTGGTGATGCTTCGACTGCATTGTCTAGGACATTGAAAATCATTTGTTTTAAGGCGGAGTCAAATACCACGGGGATATCGTGCTGGATATCGTTTTTAACTACAAATTGACCAACAGGTCGAGTAGTGGACCATTCAATTGTCAAATCGTTTAAAAAGGTATTCAACGTTGTTTTAACGGATGATTCACCTCGAACCTCACCAGCAGAGAGAAGTATCCCGCTAATAATGGTTTTGCAGCGTTGTAGTTGGGTCTGCATCACGTTGATTTCTCGCTTTAGCTCATCATTGCGTGAAAACTCAGGCATGCGTTGCCAATCGCCTAAAATGACCGATAAGGTCGCAAGTGGTGTGCCGAGTTCATGTGCAGCTCCAGAAGCTAGCAGCCCCATACGTACAATATGATCTTCTTCCGTGGCACGTTGGCGTAGATCTGCCAGTTGTACTTCGCCAGTGCGTAGATTGCGTCCAATACGGGTAATAAATATCACGAGTAACGCTGCATCGATGATGAAACAAATCAGTAATCCGCTGACATATAAGCCGGATAAATTGTTGCCTTGTCCCGGTGGTAGCGCCAGTGGCTCAGAAAACACCGATAGACCGGCAAGGCAGAGACTAGTGATCGCAATAATCGTCCAGGTTGACCATGCCTCCAGCAAGACAGCACTAATAATCACCTGAAGTAAATATAAAAAAGCGAATGGATTGGTGGTTCCACCACTCAAATATAATTGCGCAGTTAAAATTCCCACGTCGACTAACAGTGCTAAAAATAATTCGCCATTGCGCACCACGTCGGTTTCATGCCAACGCAACTCGCTGGCGATGTTAAACGCAATCAGGCATGCTAAGACTTCCAGCATCTGTGGCGTTGGTAAAGGAATATGGAAAATGAGTTTAACAATGGAGATCGTGGTGATTTGACCAATAACCGCGATCCAGCGGAGTTGAATTAATTGCAATACATTTTTACGGCCGACACTGCTTTCAAATCCAGTTGCTGCTTCCCACCGTTCTTCGGCAGTCGCAAGAATTTTAATCAGACTTTTCATGAATACTCTCTTCGTCGCTACCATTGATGCCGGCATCGATATTGCGCTGTTGCAACTTTCGTTGTTCGCGCACGAGCCGGTAACAGGCGCCTGCTACCATCAGCGCCAGTACATACCAGGTAAGAGTATAAACCATGTGACTGTCATTGAAATGAATCACCGTTAATCCACCGATAGGGTGATCCGCAGGTGAGGCTGAATCAGTGGTTTTCGGCGCTGTCGTCGCTTCGGCATCAATAAAATAGGGCGCGGCTTGCACCAGATTATGCGCGGCAGCAATGGCGCCCACGTCGCGTGAAAACCAACGTTGATTGGCGGGATCATTAGTACGTAAAAAACCGCCATGCGGTTCGCTCAAACGTAACAAACCCGTGATGGTACTAAGCGAGGGTGCTGGTGCTGCTGAAGCTGAAGTTAGTGCAGGGAGGTGGTAATCTTCCGGTTTGGCGGGTACAAATCCGCGATTGATCAGGATGATACTGCCATCAGCACAGCGGAGTGGTGTCATTAGCCAAAAACCGCTCCCTAATTCGGTGACAGCCTGAACACGCGTTGTCATGTGCAAAAGCAAGGTACCTGTGATGCGGACATGCCGGTATTCATCCGATGCTGCCGTGATGCTTGGCCAGCGTTCTTGTGTCGGGGGTGCCACTGGAGGCGCATGTATGCGCTGCTCAACCCGTGCAATAAGCTGATGTTTCCATTGTCTACGTTGAAGTTGCCACGTGCCGAGTCCGGCAAATAGGCTAAATAAGAGTGTTCCCAGAACCAGAATAAGAATGAATTTTGGGGGGAATTGCGTTTGACCTCGGTGTACAGATACCAGCGTCGTCACAGCAGCAGTGTTATCGGAGTGGGAGTCAGATTTCACTGTGCTGTGGGACGCTGGAGTCATTACATTTTACCCGGTGCAGCAGGTGTAGCAGGTGCAGCAGGTGCAGATGCGGCAGGTTTCACCAACAACGATTCCGGCATGGTTTCAGTGGTTGATTCAGAGATAGTAGGAGCCTCTGTCATCAAGCCTGGCATCATATTGTGATTTAAATGGTACATCACCCATGATGATCCACTCATCATAATGCCGACCACCAAAATGGTGAAAATCAATGCCAGCATCGACCAGCCACCTTCCAGTTTGCTGTTCATATGTAGAAAATATATCATGTGAACCACAATTTGTACTACCCCAAAGGCCAATAAAACCAGACCTGTCGTGCTGGATTTATCAAACACTTTTGCCAGTACCAGCCAAAACGGAATGGCAGTTAAGATGACGGCTAAAAAGAAGCCGGTAGCATAACTTTGAAGGCTGCCGTGGCTATCGTGGCTGCCATGGTCATCATGACCGTGGTGTCCATCGCCGCCGTGTGCTGATGTATGTGTATGTGACGCGCTCATGGTAATACTCCCATCAGATAAACAAAGGTGAAAACGCCAATCCAGACAACGTCCAAAAAGTGCCAAAACATGGATAAGCACATCAGGCGACGGGTGTTTTCTGGTGTTAAACCGTGGCGTTTTAGTTGGAACATCAGCGTGACGAGCCAGACAATACCAAAGGTAACATGCAAACCGTGGGTGCCGACCAGGGCAAAGAAAGATGTTAAAAATCCGCTGCGTTGTGGTCCTGCGCCGTCATTGATTAGATGAACGAATTCGGTCAGTTCTAAGCCGATAAAGCCAGCACCAAGTAAACCGGTGACGGCTAACCAAATCATGGTGTTACGGACGTTTTTGCGCTGCATTTCCAGCATGGAAAAACCATACGTAATTGATGATAGCAACAATAAGGAAGTATTCAGAGCGACCATTGGCAGCTCGAACAGTTGCGCGCCTGTTGGCCCGCCAGCATAGTTACGACCCAGTACGGCATAGGCAGCAAACAAACAAGCGAAAATCAGGCAATCGCTCATCAGATACAGCCAGAATCCTAGTAGGGTTCCGTTTTCTGGGTGATGTTCCAGCACGTAATAACGCGAGCTGGCACTTGCGCCTAAGGCGCCTGCAGGGGAATGTGAGGAATGTGCGATATCAGACATGGCGACTCAACAAGTTAGTGCGTTCATTTTCAGTACGGATAACATCTTCCGCCGGAATATAAAAATCGCGGTTGTAGTTAAAAGTATGGATGATGATGGCTGCTAGCAGGGCAAAGAAGCCTGCACCAACCAATATCCACATTTGCCAGATCAAACCAAAGCCAATCGCAGCAGAGATCGCCGAGATAATGAAGCCGGCAGCGGTATTTTTAGGCATATGAATTGCTAAAAAACCGCTGGTTGGACGTACATAACCATTTTTTTGCATGTCAATCCATGCATCACGGTCGTGAATTTTCGGCGTGAAGGCAAAGTTGTATGCTGGCGGAGGTGATGACGTCGACCATTCCAGACTGCGGCCACCCCATGGATCGCCAGTAAAGTCACGTAATGATTCACGACGCAGATAGCTCACGAATAACTGCATGATAAACGAGATAATTCCCAAGAAAATCAAGAATGCGCCGAATGCAGCAATAATGAACCAGATACGCAATGAAGGATCTTCGAAATGAGACAAACGACGGGTAACACCCATCAAACCCAGAATGTACAGTGGCATAAAGGCAAAGTAGAAACCAATTGTCCAGAACCAGAAGGAACACAAACCCCAGAAACGATCCAGTTTGTAACCAAAGGCTTTCGGGAACCAGTAATTAATCCCAGCGAACATACCAAATACCACGCCACCAATAATCACATTGTGGAAATGGGCGATCAGGAACAGGCTGTTGTGCACCACGAAATCCGCAGGGGGTACTGCCAGCAGTACGCCAGTCAAACCACCGATAACGAAGGTAATCATGAAGGAAATCGTCCACATCATCGGCAATTCAAAGCGAATTCGGCCGCGGTACATGGTAAATAACCAGTTGAAAATTTTCGCGCCGGTCGGGATCGAAATAATCATAGTCGTGATACCAAAGAAGGAGTTAACACTCGCTCCTGAACCCATGGTAAAGAAGTGATGTAACCAGACTAGGTAGGACAAAATCGTGATAACAACAGAAGCATATACCATCGAGGTGTAGCCAAAAATGCGTTTGCTACAGAAGGTAGGAACAATTTCAGAAAACACACCGAATGCAGGTAACACCAAGATGTACACTTCAGGATGACCCCAAATCCAAATCAAATTCACGTACATCATGGCGCTGCCGCCCATGTCGTTGGTAAAGAAATTGGTGCCAACCATACGATCCAGACCCAACATCGCCAACACAGCTGTCAAGATTGGGAATGCAGCAACGATCAATACGTTAGTACACAGGGAAGTCCAAACAAATACCGGCATTTTCATCATGGTCATGCCAGGAGCGCGCATTTTGACGATGGTGGCGATCAGATTGATCCCAGAGAGCAGTGTACCAACCCCGGCAATTTGTAAAGACCAGATATAGTAATCAACCCCCACATCTGGACTAGCCAAAATACCAGACAATGGTGGATAAGCTAACCAGCCAGTACGGGCAAATTCACCGACGAACATCGATATCATTACCAATATTCCGCCAAATGTTGTCATCCAGAAACTGAAGTTATTCAAGAATGGGAACGCAACGTCGCGTGCGCCAATTTGTAGTGGTACCACGTAGTTCATTAGACCTGTGACTAACGGCATGGCCACAAAGAAAATCATGATCACGCCATGCGCCGTAAACACTTGATCGTAATGGTGCGGCGGCAGAAAGCCTTCAGAGCCATTAAATGCCAGCACTTGTTGTGCCCGCATCATCAAGGCATCGGCAAAACCGCGCAACAACATGATAATAGCCAAAATAATATACATGATACCGATGCGTTTATGATCGATGCTGGTGATCCAATCACGCCACAGCGGAACCCAAAGGCGGAAATACGTCATTGCGCCCAGCGCAGCTAAGCCGCCTAACATGATGACGGCAAGCGTCCCCATAATAATGGGTTCGTGAAAGGGAATAGCATCCCAGGTGAGACGACCGAAGATTAACTTCGTCAAATTAATTTGCTCTTGCATCGTTGCTTTCCGAGGTTAAAGAGGTGGTAATTTTTGCTGAGTTGGTGATTTTCCCAGTCGCTGGCGTGAGGCAAACAGCAGGTCCTGCTTTTGCTAGACGCACTGCGATGGATGCAGCAGCTTGTTTTTTAGTCATATTCATGTTGGCATCGTCAGTCATCATTTTATCGATGCACATGGCGTTACGATCCACACAGCGATTTAGAATCGCATGGTACAGGTCGGCGTCAACGGAACCGTAGTGGTGCACAGGTTCTTTTTTACTTGGTTTTTCCAATTGCACATAGCCATCCCGATTCAATGCATCACCAGTTTTAGTGGAGGCAACCCAAGCGTTGAAGTCGGCTGTACTTAAACCATGAAATTTGAATTTCATGTCTGAGAAACCGGCACCGCTATAGTTGGCTGAAAAACCGTTAAATTCACCTGGTTGGTTGATCACTGCATTCAGCGTGGTTTGCATACCTGGCATCGCATAAATTTGTCCGGCCAATGCAGGGATGTAGAAGGAATTCATGACGTTCGATGCGGTAATCTTGAATTCAATTGGCATATCTACCGGTGCGGCCAGTTCATTGACTGTTGCAATGCCCAGATCTGGGTAGATGAATAACCATTTCCAATCCAGTGCCACGACTTCAACGCGCATTGGTTTGACGCCTGCTGGAATCGGGCGATTCGCATCCAGTCGCGATAGTGGTCGGTATGGGTCTAGCGTATGAGTGCTGATCCAGGTAATTAAACCTAAAGCAATAATGATCAACAGCGGAGCGCCCCAGATAATCAATTCGAGTTGTGTCGAGTGATCCCATTCTGGTTCGTAGCGTGCTTTCGTATTATTTTTGCGATAGCGCCATGCGAACAAAATTGTTAAGGCAATCACCGGAATAATGATGATTAACATTAATAAAGTTGAAACGACAAGAAGGTGACCTTGCTGCGAGGCAATATCACCTGCCGGATGTAAAACCAAAGTATTGCATCCGGCCAATAGAATTGCGGCTAACAGTGTCAGTCCGCGACGAACATTTAGAGAAATCATCCGAGAAAATCCATTCCGACAATTAAAACGTGTTAATGTATATCAACAGGTGTGCGCTGGCGATAGGACGAATTGTCCTACCCTAACAAGAGAGCGTCGGGGCGGCAGCGGAATATAAACCGTTATCCCTATAGAAAGAGGCAATTATGTCTACTCTATCCATTCATCAATCAAGCACAATACATTCGGACCATTCCAGTATTTCGCCAAATGAAATCGCGATCGGCGTTGTTATTGGTCGTGCTTCGGAATATTTTGATTTTTTTGTCTATGCCATTGCGTCCGTATTGGTGTTTCCTTCTGTGTTCTTTTCATTTGAATCGCGGCTGGATGGTACCTTATATGCGTTTGTGGTATTTTCGTTCGCTTTTTTGGCCAGACCCTTAGGAACCGTGATTTTTATGGCGATTCAGCAGCGTTTTGGCCGCGGTGCAAAATTGACGATTGCGCTATTCATGTTGGGGATTTCGACTGCTGGGATCGCATTCCTACCACCTTATTCGCAGTTGGGGTTTAGTGCAATTGTGTTCTTATCTCTACTGCGCATTGGTCAGGGGATGGCGGTCGGTGGGTCATGGGATGGTTTGCCATCACTGCTGGCGCTGAATGCTCCTGCGCATCGACGTGGTTGGTATGCGATGTTGGGGCAATTGGGCGCCCCGATTGGCTTTATACTGGCGGCTGGGATGTTTGCGTATCTTGAATCGAATCTGTCATCGGCTGACTTCCTTGAATGGGGATGGCGTTATCCATTTTATGTTGCCTTTGCTATTAACGTTGTGGCGGTATTTGCGCGTTTGCAATTGGTGACGTCCGATGCGTTTGCTAAATTACTGGAACAGCGCGAATTGGAACCGACCAATGTTGTTGAATTGGTCCACTCGCAAGGACGTAACCTTGTTATTGGTGCTCTGGCGGCCTTGGCTAGTTATGCTTTATTCCATCTAGTCACGGTATTTCCTTTGTCTTGGATGACGTTGTATACAACACGCTCAATTAGTGGCGTATTGTTAGTACAAATTGCAGGTGCTGGTTTGATGTTGATCGGGATTATTGCCTCAGGTGTTATTTCCGATCGATTCGGCCGACGCACGACGCTGGCTGTTACTGCCATCTTAATTGCGCTATTTAGTGGTTTTGTCCCGATGTTAATGGGAGGTGGTGATTTGCATCAAAACATCTTTATTTTGATTGGGTTTAGCTTGCTTGGCCTGTCGTATGGTCAGGCCACCGGTGCGGTTACAGCCAATTTCCCGCTCAAATTCCGCTATACCGGTGCAGCATTGACTTCCGACTTGTCGTGGTTGGTTGGTGCTGGTTTTGCACCCTTGGTGGCATTGGGATTATCAGCCCATTTTGGTCTGGCGTATGTTAGTCTGTACCTCTTGTCCGGTGCGACCTGCACGTTGGCGGCATTGAGTTTGAATCGGGTGCTGGAAGTGCGCGATTGAGTTAATCAAAAGCAAGTGACTTAGGCGTGTTCGCTGGAAGAGGATATACATCTCTTCCAGCGAATTCATCATCTCATCATCTATAACGCAGTCGTGCCGCAGCTTCCCGAATCATTGCTTCCGTCGTTTCCCAGTCTACGCAGGCATCTGTCACTGAGCAGCCATAGGTTAGTTGGGATAAATCTGAAGGAATCGGTTGATTGCCGGCGACGATATTTGATTCAATCATCACACCTACCAGTGCGGTATTACCGTTTACTACCTGATTAATCACGTCGGTCATGACTAATGGTTGCAATTCCGGTTTTTTATAGCTATTTGCATGTGAGCAATCAACAACAATATTTGCAGGTAATTTCGCTTTGATCAGTGCTTGCTGTGCCATGGCGACCGACACGGTATCGTAGTTGGGACGACCATCACCACCACGTAGTACCACATGGCCATGGGGATTGCCGCTGGTACGTACAATCGCGACCCGCCCCTTATCATTCAAGCCTAAAAATGAATGTGGATGCGATGCCGATAAAATTGCATTAATGGCGATACTGATATCACCATCGGTGCCATTTTTAAATCCGACTGGGGTTGATAACCCAGATGACATTTCACGGTGAGTTTGTGATTCGGTCGTACGCGCACCGATGGCTGTCCACGCGATCAGATCTCCGAGGTATTGCGGCGAAATTGGGTCGAGTGCTTCGGTGCCGGTAGGCATACCTAATTCGCATACATCCAGCAAAAATTGCCTGGCTTTTTCCATGCCCTGATCAACACGGAAAGAATCATCCATAAACGGATCATTGATATAGCCTTTCCAGCCAGTTGTGGTACGCGGTTTTTCAAAATAGACTCGCATCACCAGCAATATCGTATCCTTGACTTCTTCTTGCAGCGCCACCAGACGGCGGGCATAGTCTAGGCCGGCAATCGGGTCATGGATAGAACACGGTCCAACTACGGCAAACAGACGATTATCTTTACGCTCTAGAATCAGGCGTAGTGCCTCGCGCCCCTGTGCAACCACTGCGGCAGCTTTGTCAGACAAGGGCAAGCGTGCATGCAAGTCCGCAGGGGTCGGCATGCGATCAAACGAAGTAACGTTGATGTTTTCTAAAGTTGAAGTGGTCATAAGATATAAAATGCAATAAGAAGAGAAGGTGGTAGATTATCCCTTAAAGCCTGTCATTCAGGTGTGAAAGTTATCACTATCTGCCTCCTTCTCTAAATCCAACGATTAAGGCAGTGACACCAAGTGGTCAGCCATTGCTTTAATTGCGGCCATCTGTACGCCAGATTTTATTGCATAGTTAGGGCCAGTATAACCTACCCAATCCCAGCATCCTTTGGGATTGTATGGCAAGTTGGAGGCATTTACTTGTGGATACAGTACCAATAAATTATTGGTGTCTGCCCAATTGTTATATCCAGTGTCGGTATAAAATTCATTGCCTACTACTTGTGCCGATTGCTCGCAGCCGTGAATCGCGACATGTACTTTGCAAGCGGTGCCTGTCACCGTACATGATTTAGGAACGTAGACGTAGGCTACATCCGCCATACCAGTACTGGCATCGGCAAATGCACGCTGATTAAATGCCACAATAGTTCCGCTTAGTGTTTTCGCAGGCGCATTGAGTTTGCCATAAATGTGTGTCAGCAATGCTCCGGCTTGATCATATCCCTGACCTTTGACGGTGCAATGGCTAATGTAGGGTGCGGCGTTTGCTGGACAACTATTCCCAAACTTGGGTGTAATTAAGGCATGTCCCGAAGGTAGGGTATTGACGTATTTCACATTCGTTGCTGCGACACCCGCCATTTTAAAAAATTCCACCGTTGTATCGACGGCTTGTTGATAGACCACGGTGTCTTTTGTTCCGCTGAACACATAAATGTGGCTATGTTCTAAATTGGACAAAGGATCAATCTGTCCGGTTGCGGCAAACGTTTGGGCTGCCGTTAGCATTAGACTGGGGTTGGGGGGAATAAATGGCACCATACCCATGCAAATGGCGGCGGCTGTATATCCCAGTGTGCCAGCACAATAATAGGGGCCGCCAGCAACGACGCCGGCACCTTTGACCGAGCCAGAAAATGCCACTTGATACTGAACTGCCATAAATGCGCCGGAGGATAAGCCAGATACAGAGGATTGGGTTGGATCGCCTTTAAATGCAGGTAAACTTGCTGTTGTTTGCGCTATAGCGCCACCGGATATTGCCGCAATACTGAGCAATGTCAGGACGTATGTACATAGGTTTTTTTTGAGGTCGTGTAACATGATTTCCTTTATGAGGGTTATGTTAACTTAATAATTTCGATTAATTGTTAAAATAACAAATTATCGTATGTGGGTGACAATGTGATGACACAATGCAATGAAGCGTCCCCAGAAATAATCTAGAAATGCGGTATAAGGGGAGTGAGTGGTGTTTGTGTGAATTATAGAATAAGTTAAGTGCAAAGAAAATAGATGTATTATTTATAATTTAATTTTTCAAGAAAAAACAAAACAGGATGGTTATTTCATATAGTATATGTTCCGTATGGCAATTTATTTAGTTTTGAAAAGAGAAAAAACAATGAAATCACTCTTAAATCGTCTGTTGCTCTGGCAAAAATTCACAGTATTAGGCGTACTTGGACTGATTTTATTTTCAGTACCTTACGCGCTGTATGTTCATGAGTCTGGTAAAGCATTGATCTCTGCTAAGTTGGAAGTGCGCGGGGTGGAGCCACTTCGATTGATGTTGAAATCACTCCAATTGCTGCAGCAGCACCGTGGTGTTTCGTCATTGGCACTGAGTGGTAATGAAGAGGCATGGGCAAAAGAAGTGGCTAAAGCAAATGAAGTTGATCAGCAATTAGCTGCGATTGATAGCTATTTTAACCAAAATAGTAAGGATCCTGAAATTGCCTCTGTATGGCAGGATCTTGGACGTAACTGGAGCACACTGAAAACGAAAGTGGCGCAAAAAACGATTACTCCAGCTGAGAGTATCGCCGAGCATACTAACATTATTATGCAGGTATTTCGGATCAAAACATTGCTGATGCGACATTTTGGACTGATGATTGATCCGGAATTGGATAGTCATTATTTAATTGATGTTGCCTTGCTTCAGTCGCCGGCATTGACCGAAGTTTTGGGTGTAATGCGGGGTAAGGGCGTCAGTTTATTAGCATTAAAAAATGCAACACCGCAAGATCGTGCTGTCATTAATGCGCTGATTGATAAAGCCAATGACCATGCTTTTGATCTAGAACAGGCATTTGCTGAAATCGCCCAAAATGGCTTAATGACGCCTGAGCTCAAAGCAAGTTTGAGTGATTTAAGGCAATCATCGCAGGCAATGGCCATTAAGTCGATTTTGCTAGCACAAAATGAAATCGTTAAACCAGAGCAGCTAACGTTTGCAGCTCCCGATTATATGTCGCAATTAACCACAGCAATTGACGCCCAATTTAAATTGAATGCAGCGGTATTGACAGAGCTGGAATCCGCGCTGAATGCACGTATTACACGTCTTACATCGCTGATTGTGTCATTGTCGGTGGGGATTTTAGTGATGGTGTGTTTGTCTGGGTTAATCGGGGTAATGATTGCCAGAGAGTTATTGCAACAACTTGGTGGTGAGCCTGACACTGTGATCGCCATGATACGCAGGATTGCAACAGGTGATTTAACTGGTGCGATCATTACTAAACCCAATGACAAAATTAGTTTGCTGGTTGCGATGAAAGTCATGCGTGATAGTCTGGTTGCCATTGTGAGTGAAGTACGCGCCGACACGGAACTTATTGCTTCTGCGGCTGAACAAATATCGGTGGGTAATATGGATTTGTCCAGCAGAACCGAGGCGCAAGCAAGTTCGTTAGAACAAACGGCCGCTTCGATGGAGGAGTTGACTGACACCGTTAAACAAAACACAGCAAAAGCACAAGAAGCTAATCAGTTGGCGCAAAATGCTTCAGAAGTGGCGATTAAAGGTGGCGTGGCAGTTTCCAGAGTAGTGGAAACCATGGGCTCTATTAATGCTTCAGCCAAAAAGATTGTGGATATTATTAGTGTGATTGATGGTATTGCATTTCAGACGAATATATTGGCGTTGAATGCAGCGGTTGAGGCGGCGCGTGCTGGCGAACAAGGACGTGGCTTTGCTGTAGTTGCATCAGAAGTGCGAATGTTGGCACAGCGTTCGGCTGCGGCGGCCAAAGAAATTAAAGTATTGATTGATCATTCAGTGGAAGAAGCCGATGCCGGTAGTCGTTTGGTTGGGCAGGCAGGTGAGACGATGAATGATGTGGTGGTGGGTATTCGGCGGGTAAACGATATTATGGCTGAGATCACGGCAGCTAGTGTGGAGCAATCTACCGATATTGAACAAGTCAATCTAGCCATGATGGAAATTGATCAGGCGACGGTGAAAAATGCTGCATTGGTGGAAGAATCGGCATCTGTCGCTAATGCCATGCAGGAGCAAGCGGTTAATCTGACGAACGTAGTGCGCATTTTTCAGGTGGATGGTTTTATTACGGCCTGATTTCAAGCTATGGTAGAATGCGCCCTTGAAAAAGCCGAAATCATCTGAAATTCATCCGAATAAAGTACACCGTATGTCATCAAAAGCTCTTAATCCGGATTCGGATACGCCCAAGTCAATGTTTTACGATCCCACTGAACACCGTATTCGGAGTTTTGTAACGCGTGCTGGTCGGGTGTCGACCGGACAGGCGCGCGCGCTGGAACAATTAGCGCCACAATTTTGCGTGCCTTACCAAAAAGCCGAGTTGGATCTGGTTGCGGCATTTGGTCGTGAAGCGCCGATTATTTTTGAAATCGGTTTCGGAATGGGAGAAACCAGCGCTAAAATTTCGGCAGCCATGCCGGATAAAAATTTTATTGGGGTCGAAGTACATACGCCTGGCGTAGGTAGTTTGCTCAAGTTAATTGGTGAATTGGCGTTGACTAATCAACGGATTATTCAGCACGATGCATTTGAGGTATTGACTCACATGATTGCACCCGCTTCACTAGCTGGCGTGCATGTCTTTTTTCCAGATCCATGGCATAAGGCGCGGCATAATAAGCGCCGTCTGATTCAGGCGCCGATGGTGGCGTTACTGGCTTCGCGCCTAGCGCCAGGAGGGTATATTCACTGTGCCACTGACTGGCAAGAATATGCGGATCAAATGTTGGAGGTGTTAGGTGCTGAACCAACCCTGACGAACACTAACCCTGATGCCAGTTTTGCCGAGCGTCCTGACTATCGTCCGGTGACCAAGTTTGAAAACCGTGGTGTAAAATTAGGACATGGGGTGTGGGATTTGGTTTTTGTTAAGAAGTAAATAAAGTTTATTTTTTGCTCAAAAAAACACCACCATCAATCGTATTCCGATCAATGACGGTGCTTTTAGATAGTGCTTTTAAAAACTACTTTTAATATAGCTGAAAAGATCAAGCAGCGACTTCTGCTGGCAACATCGTGCCAGTTTCACGATAACGTGTATGCCATTCAAACGCTTTTTCAAGAATATGTGGTGTATGGCCTCCGCGTTGTTCTGCTTCGGCGACATACGCAAACAGCATTTGACGGTAGGGTTCTGCAACACAATTGTTGATGATCACACGCGCACGTTCTCGCGGTGCTAAACCACGCAGGTCGGCTAAGCCAATTTCCGTAACGATAATATCAACATCATGCTCATTGTGATCAACATGCGAAACCATCGGGACAATACTCGAAATTTTTCCACCTTTGGCAATTGATTTGGTGGCAAAAATAGCGAGATAGGCATTGCGGGCAAAGTCACCTGAACCGCCGATACCATTCATCATGTGCGTACCGAGTACGTGCGTAGAATTGACGTTGCCGTAAATATCTGCTTCCAATGCGGTATTGATGGCAATGATACCCAAACGACGGATCACTTCAGGGTGATTACTAATTTCTTGTGGACGTAGAATCAGACGATCTTTGTAACGGCCGATATCGCTGAATACCTCTTTACTTTTTTGGGCGGATAAGGTGATGGAGGAGCCAGATGCGAAATCGAGCTTGCCTGCGTCAAACAAATCAAAGGTTGAATCTTGTAATACCTCGGAATACATCGTCAGATGCTTGAATGGACTGTCGATGAATCCACCCATGACGGCGTTGGCGATCGTGCCAATACCAGCTTGCATAGGAAGTAAACTCTCTGTTAATCGACCCAGTTTGACTTCTTCTTTAAAGAAATTGACCAAATGTTCGGCAATGGCAGCAGTGTCGGCGTCAGGCGGAAGGATGGTGGAGGAACTATCGAGTTTTTTCGTGATGACAATAGCGGCAATTTTTTCCGGAGGAATTTCAATTGCTTGTGTGCCAACCCGATCGCGGGGGCTCATAACTGGAACTGGTTCGCGTTGTGGTCGATGCTTAGGAATAAAAATATCGTGCAAGCCTTCCAGTTCTAATGATTGTGTCAGATTAATTTCGACAATCACTTTATCCGCTAAAATGGCAAAGCTAGCACTGTTTCCGACCGAAGTAGTTGGGATAATCGCGCCGGTTTCGGTGATCGCAATCGCTTCGATAATAGCGATATTGATGGGTGCTATTTGGCGAGTACGTAGCATTTCGACAGTTTCTGATAAATGCTGATCCACATACATGACTTCGCCCCGATTAATGGCAGCGCGTAGTACTGGGTCAGCCTGAAACGGAATCCGTCGTGCCAGTACACCGGCTTCGGTGAGCGTTTTGTCGACATCATTACCGAGTGAAGCACCTGTCATTAAGGTGATTTGGAGTTTTTCGCTGCGGGCGCGTTCAGCCAGCGCCATGGGTACTTCTTTTGCATCACCGGCACGGGTAAATCCGCTCATGCCGATGGTCATGCCGTCCTTTATCCATGTAGCCGCATCTTGCGCAGTGGTCACGCGTTCGCGTAATAGCGGCATGCGGATGCGCTCAAGACCGCGGAGTGCGTCCTGATCCTGTACGTTTTTTTGGTCTATAGGGGATTCTTGATCTAAGCACTTGGTCAGCATTTGACGTCTCCGTTGTGATATTTTTTAGGTGAAAAAGCGAAAAAAAGCGAAAAAATACAAAATAATAGGTAACTGAGTAGGATCGATAAAAGTGTTATCTATGTCAGACAATAATTGAGGGGGGCCAATGGTGATGGCGTTAGCGGGTCATCAAGTGATTCGCGTAGGTCGATTTCAATAGCACGACACATGGCATCCAGTGGTAAATCGTTGTCTTCCAGTCCAAATGGTTCTTCAATTTCATCCCCTAATGCGTCCAGACCAAAAAATGTGTAGGCAACGATAGCGACAACAAACGGCGTCATGAAGCCAATAGTGTCGACTAGGCCGAATGGCAACAAGAAACAGTAAATATACGCTGTGCGATGGAGCAGTAAGGTATAAGAAAAGGGAATAGGGGTGTTTTTGATGCGTTCGCATGAGGCTGCGGCAATTGTCATGGCGGATAAGGTGGTATCAATCGCAGCCGCTAGACAAGGATCGATGCGTTTTTCGTTGATGCATAAGCCTAGATCCATCCCCATTCTTAGCATTAAAAAATCAGGTTTGTTTGAGGCATTTTTAAGTTTTTTCCACTCGGCTTCGGTGATTAAATGCTGTATCTCCATAGATGGCGGTTGCGTGCGTAACAGGTCGCGCAAGCTATGTGAGAATGCAATGGCGCGGTAAATCATGCGCACCCGAACATCACTCAAGCCATTTTCTGCGCTAGCAGGTTCGGGAAATGTAATTAAACTTTGACATTGACGGGATAGGTTGCGGCATCGAAGTACCAGTTCACCCCATAATTTACGCGCTTCCCAAAACCGGTCGTATGCCGCGGTATTCCTAAAACCTAAAAAAATCGCCAAAGGTAGGCCGATCAGTGTAAATGGAATCGTGGTTAATGTGATTTTGAGACGAAACAAATCACCATGCGAGATGGTCACTAACGTAGCAATGACGACGTTTACGATGAGTTCAGGAAGAATGCGAGGAAGAATAGAACCGCGAAAGAGCAGAAATAATTGGAGCCCGGTTGGTCGTTGTCGGATGATCATGCGTGTTCTTGAGTGAAAATGGAGTGTCCAATTAAAAGCGTAAAATTAATTTACTTATATACGAGTAATTAAATCACTCATATCGAAGTGAGTCAAGCGTTATAATCACGTTATCACCACATTTTTAGGGGGCAAGACGTTATGCAGGACGGTATTATGAAGAGAATTAATGGTCATATCGACAGTGGAATCGATAATAAAGCCGACAACCAAGCCGACAACCGAACTGCAGGTCGAATTACGCATCGCAATTTGCCTCAGCGTTTTTTAAAGGGACGGGAATGTTTAATGTCGCATTTTCGGCCAATTTTGAATCATTTTGGTTTGACTGAGCAACAATGGCGGATTTTACGGGCGTTGGACGAACATGCGCAATTGGAACCGCGTGAAATTTGTCAGTTATGCCAAATACAAAGTTCCAGTATGGCTGGGGTATTGGCGCGGATGGAAGAAACCGGATTGATATCGCGTACCCGAGTAGCACAAGATCAGCGGCGGGTATTGGTCAGTCTTGCTCCTGCTGGTAATCAGTTAATTGATGACATTGCACCATTAATCGAATTACAGTATCAATACATTGAAACCGCGTTTGGACAGCCGGTCTTTGATGCATTGTTTATAGCAATTGACGCATTTATTGCAGTACAGAGTCAGCCAGTACAGAAGGTGGCGCTTCCGGCAGATTAGCTGAAAGAAGACACTAACTCAACCAGTTGTTCGCCATAGGTTGCCAATTTTTTTTCACCGACACCGGACACACCGCGCAAATCAGCCAGTGAGCTCGGGTTAGCATTGGCGATATCGCGCAGGGTGCTGTCATGAAAAATAACATAGGCAGGTACATTATGGAGGCGGGCAGTTTCCATGCGCCAGCTGCGGAGTTTTTCAAAAATAATCTGAGCACCGGCTGAAAGATCTGTTTCGGTGTACCCTTTGCTGACACGTTTTTGTTTTTGTGCTTTTTGAGGTTTTTCATAGCGTCGCATCTGGACTGTGTGTTCGCCTTTTAATACTGGACGCGCCGTTTCAGTCAGTTTGAGGGAATTGTAAGACTCATAATCAACGCTAACAAAACCTTGTGCGATGGATTGGCGCAAGATAGCACGCCATTCGGCTTCGCTGCGTTCCGACCCGATCCCAAAGGTGGAAATCTGATCATGTCGCCATTGTTTAATGCGCTCAGTATCCATGCCACGCAATACATCAATGACGTGACCAGCTGCAAAACGTTGATCTACTCGGTAGATGGCAGAAAGCAATTGTTGGGTTACTACCGTGGCATCAAATGCGACCGGCGGGTTAAGGCATACATCGCAATTCCCGCAATTGGTGGCGCTGGTCGTGGCGACATGCGCAATGTCGGATTCATGTTGGCCAAAATAATGTAATAAATGGCGTCGTCGGCAATGGATCGTTTCACACAATGCCAGCATGGAATCCAGTTTTCCACTTTGCAATCGTTTGTAATGTTCATCGGCATCCGATTCATCAATCATACGACGCTGCTGCACCACGTCTTGAAGGCCATAGGTCATCCATGCCGTGGCAGGAGCGCCATCGCGACCAGCCCGACCAGTTTCTTGATAGTAACCTTCAATGCTTTTTGGTAAATCCAGATGGGCTACGAAGCGGACATCTGGCTTATCGATTCCCATGCCGAATGCAATCGTCGCCACCATGACAATGCTTTCTTCGCGTAGGAAGCGGGCTTGATTTTTGGTGCGTACCGCCAGATCTAATCCGGCATGATAGGGGAGCGCTGGAATCCCATGCTGGCTTAAAAAATCCGCTGTTTCTTCTACTTTTTTGCGCGATAAACAATACACAATTCCCGCATCATCAACATGCTCAGCCTGTAAAAAATCCAGTAGTTGGTGTCGCCCATTGGCTTTTTCGACAATGCGGTAGCGGATGTTAGGACGATCAAAGGAGGATACAAACTGTAAGGCATTTTCCAGTTGCAATCGACTGATAATCTCTGCGCGGGTAGCTTGATCGGCGGTGGCGGTGAGTGCAATACGCGGTACGTGCGGAAATCGTTCGTGCAATACCGATAATTTAATATATTCAGGTCGGAAATCATGCCCCCATTGCGATACGCAATGCGCTTCATCAATGGCAAATAAGGAAATGGTACATGCTTCCAGCAGTTCCAAGCAGCGTTGGGTCATCAGGCGTTCGGGGGCAACGTACACCAGATCTAATTCACCCTGACGCATTTTGTATTCAATTGCTAATGCTTGCTGAAATGTCTGAGTGGAATTTAAGAATGCCGCCCTAACGCCAACTTCGGCCAAGGCATCGACTTGATCTTGCATCAAAGCAATCAATGGGGATACCACCACGCCAACACCTGAACGCAGCATGGCCGGCAGTTGATAACACAAGGACTTGCCACCACCGGTAGGCATCAACACTAGCGCATCGCCACCCTGTACCACGTGGTCAATAATCTGTGCTTGCGATCCACGAAATGCCGGATAACCAAATACCGTCTGAAGTAAGCTAAGTGCTTGCGTCATTCCCACCCTTACTCATTAATAAAAAATATGTTTTTTTTGAATCTGCGGTAACTCAGATGCCGATGCCGAATATAATCCGACACTAGGTAAACAAGTTAACAATCGTTCGCACAATTCGCTGGCAAGGGTAACACGAGAAGCGCGTCTGGTTTACGTTGGCGTTAAATTTTTTTTGGGTCGAGATGGCGGCTACATTGCTCTCCAAATTGTACTAGGCTGGCCGGGTTTCCTGTTCCAGTACGGAAAGCCAGTGTAACGCGCTATTCTGTGACGTTCCGCACATATCCATTGCTGGCGCTAACCCACCACAGCATGCTGGTCGTAATGGACTGGTGAAAATTGCACAACGAAAATCATCCATAAGTTGAATGCAGCGCACACCAGCCGGTTTGCCATTCGGCATGCCTGGAATCGGGGAAGAGATGGAGGGTGCTATGCAACAGGCACCGCAGTTAGGCCTGCAAGAAAATTTTGTCATGGCCCCAGTATACAGCAAACATCACAGCAAACATCGTCAACCTCAGAGCACCCGTTTGGACCACGTTTGCATAAGTCCGTTACAATACGACCCTACCGATTCATTTGAATCAATTTATTCTGTGTACATTGAAAAGGGAACTATATGCCGCAATCCAAACCAGTGCATCTCTCTCGGGCCTTAAGTCCTGAACAATTATTTAAAAATAACCGTGAGTGGGCTGCTGCCATAACAGCGAAAGATGCCGATTTTTTTGGTAAATTAGCATCGCAACAAACGCCTGAATATTTATGGATAGGATGTTCGGATAGTCGGGTTCCTGCGAACGAATTGCTTGGATTATTGCCGGGTGAACTATTTGTGCATCGTAATGTCGCAAATGTGGTGGTGCATACGGATTTGAATTGTTTATCCGTGCTGCAATTTGCGATTGACGTATTGAAGGTAAAACATATCATTGTGTGCGGTCATTACGGTTGCTCTGGTGTCGATGCAGCCTTAAAGCGCAAACGCATTGGTCTTGCGGACAATTGGTTGCGTCATGTTCAGGATGTGCACCAAAAGCACGAACGGTATCTGGGTGAAGTGCTGCCTGATTACGTCCGACAAAACCGTTTATGCGAATTGAATGTGATTGAACAAGTGGTCAATCTTTGCCAAACCACGATCGTGCAAGACGCCTGGGAACGTGAACAATTGCTCACTATTCACGGCTGGGTTTACGGTTTGCAGGATGGCTTATTGGCAGATTTGGGCATGAATATCAGTAATCCGGAAAAATTAGCAGTCAATCTTGCGCAAAGTTTGCAAAAATACGAACGGTAAACCCGCTTCTGCAGCAGGTTACTTCATTGTTCTTCAGCGCGTTGTTGGGTGAGCTACTAAAAACAATGTTCACTTGCAGGGAAACTACCATCTTTCACTGCAGTGACGTAGGCTTCGATCGCCTCATCAATACTGGTTTTTCCCTCCATAAAGTTTTTCACAAAACGCGCCTTTTTTCCAGGAAAAACGCCGAGTAAATCGTGCATGACCAGTACCTGACCCGAGCACTCAGGGCCTGCACCAATGCCAATGGTGGGAATTGTTAATAATTTGGTCAATGCATCGCCAATCTCTCTTGGAATGGCTTCCAGCACCAATAGTGCAGCACCGGCATCTTGAACCGCTAAGGCATCGGATTTGATGCGTTCTGCTGCCACATCGGTTTTTCCTTGTACTTTGTAACCGCCCAATTGATGTACCGACTGGGGTGTTAATCCTAAATGGGCGCACACAGGCACAGAACGTTCCGTCAGAAATTGAATCGTTGGAGCTAGCCATGCCCCACCTTCTAGTTTGACCATATGTGCCCCTGCTTGCATTAATTGTACGGCATGTTGCATTGCTGACTCGGGGGTGCTATAGCTCCCAAAAGGCATGTCAGCGACAATTAAGCTTGTGTGTGTACCGCGTGCAACACTCGCTGTATGGTACGCAATGTCTGCGATAGTGACAGGTAAGGTTGAATTGTGACCCTGACAAACCATGCCGAGTGAATCACCGATTAATAAAATTTCTACGCCGCAACGATCCATGAGTGCTGCAAAACTAGCATCATAGCAAGTTAGCATGGTGATTTTTTGGGCTTGGTTTTTTAGTTGTAATAAGCCCGGAACGGTGATCGTTTTACGGGGTTGCTGCGTGTGGGGTTGCTGAGATTCTTGTGATTCTTGTAAATAAGCGGCCATGATGACTCTCCAAAATAAAGACGCAAAATCCCGTAAAAAATAACAATGTTGTTGTGGCATAACTTGTATGCATCAGGGGATCTTATGCGTACTGTCCGTGTTTCCGATGGGAGTATGGCATGAGCGTGACGGATAAGGTATGAGTTTTGGCTGATTACATTGAAAAAAAGTCAGTTACCAACAATTACTTACCGACGTACTCACACTGCTTAGTCCAAGATTAGTAAGGGAATAGGTACCACACAGGTCATTGGCCTGTGTGCCGGTGGGAGTCGCACTTGCAGTGTAAGCGGCGACCGCTGTGGCGGTGGCCGGCGTGACGCTGACATTGAGTTGATAATAGCTGGTTGAGCCGGATTGTATGGATAGGGGAAATACGCTGGAAGTGGAGTACAGTAAAGCGGCGTTCGCAGTATACTGGTTGTGCATACTATAATATTTTTCTTCGCGGCTAGCCAAATCCAATAATCCGGCTTTGGCATCTGATCGACGTGATTTTTGCAAGGTGCTGGTGTAGGCCGGATAGGCGATGCGTGCCAATACAGCGATAATGACCAATACCACAGCGAGTTCAATCAAACTGAATCCGTTGTAATGCTGTTGTCGCCGGTGTTGTAAACGCTTGTTTGGCCGTGATGTGGCGTTGAATGCCGGTTTGCCATCGGAGTCGGTTGTTATGAGGGTATTCATCGTCGCCATTGTCATCATCTCGCTTTGGTGGATTCGTACATTTTTTGGATTCGTTAGCGGCATCTGTTAACGTAGTTGTATCCAGGTGATGCGCTCACTATTGCCACTTGATGTGGATAGATCAAATGGGATGATGGATAGGGTGCTTGATCCGCCATTCGATGGGGTGATGCCCGATCCAGTTGTTTGATTGATGAGATATGCCTTACCATTTTTTCCTTGCATGAAATAGGCCGTACCCGTAGCACCCAAACCAAGCCCTGCGGTATTGGTATCCCCGGTGAGGGTAGTAAAGGCGGAAGCTGGTGTGCCGTCGATGATATTGAGTGCAATCGTATAGCCAGTGGAAGCAGCCGTAATACAGTAATCTGTATTGGCAATTGACGGTATTATGCTATTGATGATGAAATTGCCATTAAACATCGTTGGGCTATAAATCGCTTGTTCTGAGTGGTTAGGAAAATCTTCAACCCACCCAAATTTGGTATTATTTGTACTGCAAGTGCTGGTGCCGATCCAACACACCATATTTTTTGAACCGCTATACCTACTTCCCTTACTCGTACCATTTTCTTTGTTATACGTGGATTCAGTAAGCGTTTGTTGGGTTAATGTGGCTTCGGTTATTTTTTGTGGTGCAGATAGACTTGCGTACTGGGTGCTGTGCAAACTATTCCAGCTATTAAAATTCCAATCCCATACCCCATACATGGCTTGTGTCCCAGAAGCGTAATACGCGCCATGAATCAGTACTTGTGGAAATTCATGGCCAGTTGCAAAATTCACAATCACCCGTGGTAATCCCGTTTTTAATCGGACGGATGAGACGATCACCGCAGTAGTAATCGGCCGCCGACCAGGGGTTTGTTCCTTGGTTGAAAATACGAGTACGGATCCTTTGGTCCATTTTTCCGGATTTTTGTCGGTCAGATCAAAACGCCATATATGGCCAAGAACATCACCTGCATAGATAAAATCGGTAATATGGTCACCATCCAAATCGGCAGAAGTGACAAAGGCAATGCCATTTTTTTGTTTGTCAACAGCATCATTGCTTGGTGTGCGCCATCCTGTATCTAAATAACGAAAACTAGTGGCGCCGCTTAATGAATTGATCGTCATAATAAAGATGCCGGCACTGCCTTCAGCGCTATTTAAGCCATTTCCAAAAATCGCAGCCCAGTTGCCATCATGTAGACGTCGGATGAGGGGGGTACCATAAATACTTCCCATGTGTTGACCGCAATTGTTGCTATTGATACAAACAATAGTGCTGGAATTCCAATCTCCTCTCACTAACATAGCTGCATGTTGTTTAAAAAATGTGTTACGAGGATTGGTAATGTCTAAGGCGTAGATATTACCGGCGGCACGTGATATTGCATCACCCACGACACCATTTGCATTCCCACCTGCCCCTAATCCGCCCACCAGCCAGGTATGCCACGCACCGTGATAAAACAAATCGCCTATTCCGGGTGTGGCATCGACAAAGGCATTGTGGGCATATGTTGCGGAAGAATAATCCAGTGCTGAAGATGTGGCTGAATGGATGGTATTCACTGCCAGTGATGGGGCGTAGGCTAGCATTTCTCTTCCATCATTTGGATAGCTTGCAGTAGAAAAGATACCTTCTGCACTAAATCCTCCGGCGCGAAATCCATGCAGGAAGCCATCATTGGCACCGACATACACTAGATTCATGCGTGTGGCATTGGTGTGTTGAAAATGGATGTAGCTTGCTGTACCAGTACCCGCTTCTGGCATAGCAGTTGTGGGATACAGGGCATCTTTCCAAATGCCAGAATAGGGTGCGCTTGGCGCGCCTACCCATGTTGGACTGGAATGCATGATGTCGCCCAATATGGTAGTACGGGCTCGGTATTGCCCATTTCCGTTCCCTTTTTCTTCTCTACGCTCGCCTCGGAGATAATTAAAACGGGTGGGTGAAACCGTGCCATCGCCTGCGCTTAAGGCATTTTTTTGTGCTGTCGTCAGATTGGTCCATTCAAAGGGAATGCCAGATGTGCCATTCCAGCTAAAAATTTGGCGCATGTGCGGTGCTAAAGGAGGATTTCTTCCACCAGTACTGATGCAATTTCCTCCGGTTAATGCACAACTGGCATCCCACGTCGGTGTGGGATTAACGCTAATTGCACCATTGCTGTCAGAAAATAGTGCGTTTGCAGTCAAGCTTCCAATGGCGTTGGTTAAATTGTAGTATGCAAGGAAAGACTGGGTGCCAGCTTGTATTTTGGAATTTGGGCGGGTATTGCTACTCGCTGATGTGCCAGAAATGGTATTTTGGCTTGCTTTAAAACAGGAAATTTCATGAAAATTAGTCCCTTTCCCCGTACTGCCAGCAAAGCCGAACAAGAAGTTTTCGGGGACAGGGCCGTTAGTCGCGATAATGGATTCATTAGTTGCTATAGGAGTTGATAGTCCGCCATTAAATTCATAGCTCAGGGTAAGTAACCCCATTTTGGTAATCGTTAGGTGGAATCGAATGTTTCCAGAGTTGGTAATTGGAGCAGGTAATTTGGCCGTAAACATAGGGTGGTAATTGCCTGCACTTAGTTTGCACGCAGTATTCCCATCCGCACCGTGTAGTGTGGCGAGTGTAATATTTCCATGACCGCGTAATTGCACCGCATTGGGATTTTTACGGTTATTACTTTCCACAGCAAAATTACCATATTCATCCACGCCAAGGCCGAGATAACCAGCACTGATTCCGTACGAGGGATTAACACGCGTACAAGCATAGCCGAGTCCACTGCCCATAGGGCCCAGAGAAAAAGGATGGCTTGGTGTCACGAGAGAGGCATCGAGCAAAAAAAATGAAATGCCATCGGCACCTGTATTTTGATAATTATTGCCGTCAGAAGTGGTGGATGTAAACTCCATGCTGAGCCCATCGCCGAGGGAAAACGGGGTAGTAGAGACAATGGCGCCAGCCTGATTTTCTTCATTATTGGTTAGACGCAGCGCGCCGAGACCCGGTGTGGTTGTATACCTGCCAGTACATCTAGGTATTGGTTTGCTGGAGACATTGCCTGCAGTAAGGCAGGCACCACCAAAAACTTCCCAGTTGGCGTTCTGTGCATTGGCACCGGTAAAGGGCTCAGACATGGTGAATTGGGCATACCCCGATGATGATACAATATCAAGTAATATAGCTGCCCCAATCCTTGTACAATTAAGCATAATATATTCCATTACCCTGCGGAATCCTGATGGATATGACATATCACACTCCAATTGTTATTTCATTGAATTGTTTAGCGCAGTTCCCGCCAGCTCAATCGCGCACCGGAGCCAGATGCTGATCCTGTATCAAACATGGTAATCGACAGCGTACTTGTTACGCCAGGGGATGTGGCTAGGCCTGCTCCTGCTGTTTGATTGAGCATGTATTCCTTCCCATTTAATCCTTGCAAAAAATAGGCAGTACCCGTAGCACCCAGACCAAGCCCCGCAGTTTGGGAACTTCCTGTTAAGGCGGTAAAGGCTGCTCCTGGTGCGCCACTGACGATGTTGAGCACAAAAGTATTCCCCGTAGGTGGGGATGTGGTACAACTTATGGTATTGGGTTCCGATGGTATCAAGGTATTAATGATGAAATCACCATTAAAAACAGTTGGGCTATAAATGGCTTGTTCGGAATTGGTGGGCAAATCTTCAACCCAACCAAACTGGGTATTCCCTGAATGGCAGATTGTGGTGTTAATCCAGCATACAACAATGGATGAACCGTTAAATCCATTGTTACCCGTCGTGCCAGTAACGGAGTTGGTAAAGGTCGACGCAGTGAGGGTTTGTCGAGTTAACGTTGCGCTAGTGATGCTTTGTGGCGCTGTCATGCTGTCATACTGTGTGCTCTTTAATGCATTCCATTCTGCAAAATTCCAATCCCAAATGCCATACATTGATTGGGTGCCGGTCGAGAACGTTGCGCTATTGACCAGTACTTGCGGGAATTGGCGGCCGGTCGCAAAATTAATTAAGACACGTGGTAAGCCACCTGTGAAATTGACGGATGTGACTGTCACGGCTGTACTAATTGGTTTGAGTAATATTGCCGTCGATGCTGAAAATAACGGCGTCGAATTTGCGGCCCAGTGGTTCGGCATAGCACTAGTGAGATCAAAGCGCCAGATATTACCCAATACATCACCAGCATAAATATAGTCGGTAATATGGTCGCTATCTAGGTCAGCAGAAGTGACAAAGGCAATGCCATTTTTGGTGTTGCTATGGGTCGGATCTTGTGCAGCACCCCATCCGGTATCCAGATAGCGAAAACTGGTGGTGCCGGTTGAGGAATCAATCGTCATCACAAAGATCCCAGCAGTTCCTGCGACGCTATTTAAGCCATTCCCAAAAATCGCAGCCCAGTTACCGTCGTGTAGTCGTCGGATAATGGGAGTGCCATAAATACTCCCCATGTTTTGGCCACAGGTCGGACTATTCACACAGGAAATGGTATTGGAATTCCAGTCGCCTTTGACCAGTGCCGCCGCATTCGTTTCGGAAAATGTATCCGGAGAGGTAATATCCAAGGCATACACACTACCGACTGTGGGTGAGGTGGCATCACCCACGACACCACCAACATTGCCACCGGCACCCAATCCAGCCACTAGCCAGGTATGCCATGCACCGTTATAAAATAAATCGCCAGTGCCGGGCGTGGCATCGACAAAGGCATCGTGGGCATACATCACAGCAGAATAATCCAGTGCAGAGGACGTGGCTGAATGAATGGTATTAACTGCTAATGCTGGTGCATAGCCCAGCATTTCCATTCCATCGTTGGGATAGGTTGTGGTAGAAAAGATCCCGCTGGAGGTAAATCCGCCGGCACGAAATGCATGGAGAAATCCATCGTTGGCACCGGCATACACCAGATTCATGCGCGTGGCATTAGCATTTTTAAATTGCGTATAACTTGTTTCTGGCATGGTGGTAGTAGGATAAAGGGCATCCTTCCATGTGCTGGTATAGGGTGAAGCTGGCGCCCCAACCCAACTTGGGCTGGAATTCATGATGTCACCTAACACACTGGTGCGGGCGCGATATAGTCCAACACCATTCGTATTTTGTTCATTGCTACGGTCACCACGTAAAAAATTCAGACGATTGGCCGTCACACTTCCATCACCAGCAGTCAACGCAGTTTGTTGTGCTGGCGTCAGACTAGCCCATTCAAAGCGAATTCCGTTGGATCCGTTCCACGTAATGAGTTGACGGTTGCTAGGGGGGATGGCAGTTGTACTACCACCTGTACTAGCGCAACTGCCGCCAGTCAAAGTACAGCGGGCATCCCAAGTTGGGCCGGAGTTGGCGACAATGGCACCGCTACTGTCAGACAGCAATGCTGTTGCCGTTAATCCTCCCGTCGCATTCGTCAAATTATAGGATGCAAGGAAGGATTGGGTGCCTGCTTGGATTTTGGCATTGGGGTTGGTATTGCTACCAGCGGATGTCTCAGACGTGGTAATTTGGCTCGCTTTAAAGCAAGATATCTCATGGAAATTGGTGCCGCCGCCAGTACTACCTGCAAACCCAAAGTAAAAGTTCGCTGGTAATGGCCCATTAGAGGCGGTAATGGACTGATTGGTTAAGATAGGAGTTGATAAGCCATGATTAAAGATATAACTCAGACTAAGTAGGCCGTTCTTGGTAATCGTGAGTGTAAAGGTAATCGGGCCATTGTTCGCAATCGCAGTTGGCATGTGTACTGTTGCGATGGGTTGATAGGTTAGTATCGAAATCATTTGACCGCGGGAATTGTAATAGTAACCATTTTTGCAGGCGCTACTTACATAACTCACAGGAATCGTACTACTCGTGATATTCCCAGCGCCACGTAAACGTACTGAATTTGGAACAAGCGTCTTTCCCTCACCTGCACCGGAAAAATTGCCATATTCATCCACACCTAGGCCAACATAACCACCACTTATACCCGTTGAAACACCAGCATAATTACATGCATAGGAGAGTCCGCCACCTTTCGCACCCAAGGTAAATGGTGTGGCTGTTGTTATCTGAGATGCATCAAGTAAAAAAAACAATAGTCCATCCGCACCAGTGTCGTGATAATTATTCCCACCCCATGTGTGTGATAAAAAAGTTAAGTTGATTCCCGCATTGCTAGGAAAAGGTGTAGTGGATACAATCGCCCCACCTTGATTAAGTTGATCATTCGTTATACGTAACACCCCCGACCCTACGGCAGCGGTATTCGTTGTGCATCCGGGAATGGGACTGCTCTGGCTATTACCTGCAGTAAGGCAGGCACTGCCCAGAGAGCGCCAATTAGGACTTTGCGAATTAGCACCATTAAATGATTCTGAGACAGTAACCTGCGTATGCCCAGAGAGTGACACTGCGCTTAATAAGATGGTGAGTGCATATAATAATGTATGACAATCTCTGCCCGTGTGGTGAGTGTGCACAGCTTGTACCATGGTAGTTCATCCGCGATATGGTTAATGTTAAATCGTACTCAATTCGACATGTGTTAGAGTTACAACTGCCCTAGGTTAGTCACGTTTCCCGCCCCTGTCAGGCTATAGTTGCTTTGCACAATACAAGTACTACCCGTTGGGCCACCACTACCACCATAGCCAATTGCCGTAACTTGATACAGCGGTGCCGATGTCCCTGAGACTAGTCCTAAATAGGCAATGTATACGGCTGGATTTTGGGAGTAATTGACATCGGAGGTAGTGCTGGCACTGGTTTGCCCACCCCCGCTCGATACCGTCATGCCGGGTGGTGTATAACCAGTAAACAAGGGAAGTCCGCTCACATTAGCCGATGAAATGGGTGCATTGCACACTTGCAGATTGGGTAAGCTAGTGCCGGTACAGGCGACAGGATTAACGGAACTTGTTGGCTGGCGTAGCCACCATTCTGCGTAAACCAAGGCATCTTGTGCACTCTGAAAAGCACGTTGATTTTCACGTACATTTCCTGAGATTTTCTCTAGTAAATTACTACTTCGGAACATGGATAATGCAATGATCGTGACCATGATCAAAATTAATAGACTGGCAATTAATGCCATCCCGCATTGTCGTTTTTTCATGATGCGCGCATCAAGTTAATAAATTGAACCCAAGAAACTGGGGGCTCTGTCTTGTACAAGGGATTGTTAAAATTCAACGTGACTGCCACCATGCGTACTTTGGCCCACATATTGGCTGACTGTACTTGAGCGGCAGTCATATAACTGTCTGTGGTACCGAGACCTTTGCTATCTACACCATACATAATTTTCATGCTGGCAACGTTAGTTGCCAGTGTCATTGGTGTATTGTCGCCAACTGAGCACACAAGTTGATTGCTAGCGTTGACGAGAAAGGTATTGACATACATGGTAGGGGTGGTCGCAGTGCTACCCTGACAGTTAAATATGTTATCTGAACCGGAAGAGGTAAATGCGAGATCTAAGGTATCACTTGTGCTTCCGGTTGTGCCCGAAATCCCAGTTCCCGCTGTCAACACAGCACCATCCGTGGTGGTGTTAATTGTAGGCAATGCTGCCGCTGCTGTCGTTGTTGCTGGATTGGGGTAATACCCGGCTTGCTGCACCATGGCAGATACCATCGCTATCGTCAGACGTTGATTATCTTGAAATTGCGCTAGGGTCGTTTGATCGGAAGAGGTACCCCACATGCTGACAAATACTTGACTCAATCCTAATGTGATGACTAACCCGATACTGACGGCAACCATCAGTTCAATCAGGTTGAATCCCGCGATGTGGCGATTTTTTTGATTGAAGTGAATTGTCATGGTTGCACGTACAAATAATAAGATTGCAGTTGACTGGGTTGGGCAGCAGCGGTTGCGGCTGTGGTGGTGTTCATCCCCATGGATTTTTCTACCCAAGTAATGGCGATGGTGCAGGTGGTTGGTTGGGTAATGGAATTGGAACAACTGACGTTTGCTGCATACGATGGCACTTGTGTATTCATGGCTGACATCCAGGTTTGCATATCCATTGCAGCAACCTGTCCTGGAAGGCAAGGGGTGGCCACAGTACAAACGCTAGGTGGGGTGTTTAATATATTGCTCGCGTCAGTGATGGTTGTTTTTGTCATGCTACAGCCGGTCGCAGGGCAGGGTGGCATCGCTGGCGAAGCTGCAGTAGATGCGACTTGCCAGTAACCATCATTGCTATGCATGCTTGCTGCAAGACTACTTGCTTGCAATGCAACTAAAGCATGCTGTCCAGAAACTTGAGTATTGGACATGGCCAGTGCTTGCATTTTTGCTAGTCCAAGTAAACCGACAGCAATCACAATAATAGAAATAAGCACTTCAATCAGACTGAATCCGGTGAGAAAAAAGTGTCTTTGGGCCCTTATAAACATGCCGCCCCCTGATTTGCTACTTGTGCTTGATTGGCAACTTGAATTTGTTGGCGTCCCATGACATCCAGCACCAGACAGCGAGTAGCGGACGTATTAGCAGGTGTCGTGTGCAATGTTAGTACGATCCCAGTACTTGCCATTTTTAAAGCAAATCCAAAGCGACTGTAACTGATCGCGGTCACTGGAGTAGCTGCAGGACTGGTGGTAATGGCATCCGAACTAGTCCAGCCTTTTTGGATGCGCAATATCAAGTCGGAGGTGGCATCAACTTGTTGCGTTCCATTGCTGTCTGAAAAAATAATCCACCCAGCCTCCCAACCAGCTGTCGTCGTACAGCTAGTACCATTGATGGAGACACAGGCGGTGACAGTTTGGCCTTCTTTTTGTGCCTCGGAACGGGCAAATTGCAAGTCGTTCAGCAAATTACTGATTTCTGCTCTGCTTTGTTGAACCTGTGTGCTTGATTTGAAAGAAGGAATGGCAACTGCTAATAAGGTGATTGAAATAATAATTGTAACCAGTAATTCAATCATGCTGAATCCGGCGTTAACACCAGACTGACACACTTTCATTATCATGCCGAATGGCATGGCGGTTGACGTAGTGTCGATCAATAACATGGTTACTCTTGATTTCATCGTGCGCGTTGTACCATAAGTGCGTCAATTGGCATCACAGCAAACATCAAAAATGTCCGGCGATGAACGTCACTATAGGTAATGGCGTGAAAAAATATTGGCCGTTGATCCGGCTAAATTGACCGTCGATCTAATTGAATTTCTTAGCAGGAATTGTGTGCTGTATTGTGCTAATGGTTGCGCTAATGACTGTGTCAATAAACGTAAATTTGAAATAACGGGCGTTCGTCAAGGAATGCGAAAGGATGGAAAAAAACTCAATCAATCACTGAAATTCGCTGTTCTATTAGTCCTGGCAGGAATGATGCTGCGATGCCTAACCCTGGGATGGTGATAGTGTGATCTAATTCCAGTAAGGGGAGAATAACAAAGGCACGTTGGCTTATCCGCGGATGGGGAACCTGAAGTACGGCCGTATCAATCATGTGATTGTCGTACAATAACAAATCTAGATCCAGTGTGCGTGGTGCATTGAGATAAGGGCGCTCGCGACCGAATTGCTGTTCTACCTGTTGTAATGCAGCGAGTAACTGCATCGGGGGCAGCGAGGTTTGTAATTGCACTACGGCATTCACAAAATCGTCGCCCTGGGCCTCAATTGGGGCAGACAGATAGAGACGCGAGCAACGAGAAAGTTGACAGCCAGGTAGCGTAGAAAGCGCCTCGGCGGCAGCACGAATCGTTGCCCGAGGATCGCCCAGATTAGCGCCTAGGCCAATGTAGGCGGTATGTGATAGTGCTTGCTGGTGCATGCTGATCTCGTTGAGGCAAAAATCGTTTAAGCTGAAAATCGTTTAAGCTGAAATAACGGCTGGTTTTTTCGGACGTCTGCGGCGTTTTTTTGGTGCAGGCATTTCCATATCATCCGTATTGCTATCATTACTTCGATGTGGATCGTTATCAAGCGTAGTTTTTGTCCCAGTCCCAGCAGTAGTCACGCCAGCGCGTTGTGACGGTGTTTTTGCAGTAATCTGCGCTTTTTTCGCTGGTCGTTGTTTGACGGAAAGAAGGATTTCACGTCCCGCATTATCTGCAACACTAAAGTCGCTCCACCATTGCGCCAGTTCACTTTCAATTTCACCAGAGGCGGCACGCAGGATTAAAAAGTCCATTCCGGCACGGTAGCGCGGATGTTCCAATAGTTTGTACGGCGTTTTGCCAATGCGTCGGTCAAAGCGTGGTTGCATTGCCCAGATATCACGCATGTCAGAGCCAATACGGCGTTGCAATGCTAATGATTCGGTTTGCGTTTGTAATACATCATCGGCAGCCAAATGCAAGGCAGGGATAGGCGATTCACCAGCGGCTTGGTAAGCCTGCCATTTTTCCAATACCTGATGCCACAACAGCGCTGCAAATAAAAATCCGGGCGATACCGTTTTGCCTTCACCGACACGCTGATCGGTATTGGCAAGGGCTAAGGTAACAAATTTGGCCCCCAGCGGCTGTTCCAGAACAACATCTAATAATGGTAATAAGCCATGATGTAAGCCTTCATCTCGCAGCCGTTTCAGGCAAGCCAAAGCATGGCCACTGGTGAGTAGTTTGAGCATTTCATCAAATACCCGCGCCGTTGGGACATTATCAATTAATGGCGCCATGACAGCGATGGGTTCACGCGTGGCAGGCGCAATATCAAACTGTAGTTTGGCAGCAAACCGGACGACTCTGAGCATCCGTACCGGATCTTCCCGATAACGTGCTTCCGGTTGGCCAATAATACGCAATATTTTTTTGCGGATATCCGCGATACCGCCATGATAATCCAGTACGGTTTGGTTCGCCGGATCGTAGTACATGGCATTAATGGTAAAGTCGCGTCGCGTCGCATCTTCATGCTGTTCACCAAAGGTATTGTCGCGCAACACGCGGCCAAACTCATCTTTCAGCGCTGCTTCCGACGAAGCACCACGGAAGGTCGTGACTTCGAGTAGATCCGAACCAAACATGACATGTACAATTTGAAAACGCTTACCAATAATAAAAGCACGACGGAACAAGCGTTTGACCTGATCCGGCGTGGCATTCGTCGCGATATCAAAATCTTTTGGCTTAACGCCTAATAACAAATCGCGCACTGCACCACCAACAATGAAGGCTTTAAAGCCTTCTTGCTGCAAGGTTTGGGTGACACGAATCGCATTGGAAGACACCAATTCGGGATTAATTCCATGCTGATCGACGGTCAGTGTTTTTAGTTTGCCCGATGCCGGTTTTGCCGGTTTGTCGGCTGAATTATCAGCGGATTTGCCAAAAATTCTTTTTATTAGTTTTTTAATCATTGAAAATCTTTAAAATTGACCAGCCATGTTTTTGCGCATGTGCGGTTAATTGTGCATTGGGATTAGTGGCGACTGGGTGAGTGACCAGTTCTAACAAGGGCAAATCATTGTGTGAATCGCTGTAAAAATGGCTACTATCAAAACTGGCCAATGTTTTATTTTGTTGCGCCAGCCATGCTGTCAAGTGCGTCACTTTACCCACACCTGATGTGGGGATGCCGCGTAGTTTACCTGTAATACGTCCATCTGTGGAAATTTCTGGTTCTGCAGCAATTAAGTGCTTTACACCAAGTGCAGTGGCGATCGGTGCGGTAACGAAGCGATTGGTCGCCGTGATGATGAGCACCAGATCGTCTTTGTGTTTGGCAAGCAAATCCAGTGCGGCAGGTAAAATTGCTGGTGTGATGACATCGCGCATAAATTGCGCATGCCAGTGACTAAGTTGCTCATTTGAAAATTGCGCTAATGTGCCCAGTGCAAATTCCAGGTACTCGCGTGGGTCGAGAGAGGCCGCCTGATATTGCGCATAAAAATCCTGATTACGTTTTTCGAACGACGCCTTATCCACCGCGCCGATACGGCACAAAAACTGCCCCCATTCAAAATCCGAGTCAATCGGTAGTAAGGTATGGTCAAGATCAAATATCGCTAGGCGTTGCGCCGATCCTGAAGGCGACGCTGCTGCTGATGTTACCGATGTGAGTGATTCTGTCATGTTGTATAGCCATTTTGTTGTTGCATCACTTCGCGTAATACCGGAAGTGTGACGGGCCGTTTAGTTTCTAGAGAAAAACGTACTAAGGTATCCAGCATGCTTGAAAGGGAACGCATATCACGGCGGTAATGGGTAATCAGATAGGGTAAGACGCCAGCAGAAATCGTCACGCCGCGTACCCGAGCTGAACGTTCCAATGCTGCCATTTTATCGTCATCTGTTAGTCCATGCAGTTGATAAATTAAGCCCCATCCTAAGCGGGTGCGTAAATCTTCACGAACACCTAAAATAGCAGGTGGTAAAGCGCCAGCGGCGATCAAGAAACCATGATTTTCTTTGACTTGATTGTACAAATTAAATGCGGCAATTTGTTTGGAGCTAGCAATTTTCTCACAGTCATCCAGCAAGTATAAACTGATTTCAGGACTATATGAAAAAGAAGCGATGGGGGCGGTTGCCGTGATATAGCGCGATGCTTTATCGTTAGCAAGAGCTTGTAATAAATGCGATTTTCCTGCTCCCGGTTCCCCCCACAAATAAACGACGCGCTCACCATAGGTGCTCGGTGTGCGTTGTGCAAACAAGCGTAACAAATGCGCGGCCTCGGCATTTTGGCCGACCACGAATGTATCTAATGATTGCGGATTGTCCGCATCCAGGTCTAACAGCAATTGCCTCATGATGCAGTATAAAAATGACTTCTAAGGTAAATGGAGCGTAAATGTTTAATCGCAACGGAAGTAATGGCCGATGCCGGCAGTGCCAGCAAGATACCAATAAAACCAAATAGTTGCCCAAACGCGAGTAGCGCAAAAATCACGGTTAGCGGTTGCATTCCAATCCGCTCGCCAACCAATCGTGGCGTGAGATAAAAACTTTCCAACACTTGACCCGTGCCGTAAATGATGGCGACATAGAGTAAACCGTGCATATCACTGAACTGCAAAATCGCACCGATCAGTGCCAAACAAAGTCCCAGACCAAAACCGATATACGGTATAAATACCAAAAGGCCAGTTAAAATCCCTACCGGCAATGCAATATTAAAACCGGCAAGCGTCAAGAAGCAAGAATAATAAACCGTCAGTACCAGCATCACCAGCAATTGGCCACGCAGATATTGGGCGAGTAAACTATCAACTTCCTCGACTAACAGCATCGTTCTTCCTATCCAGCGTCGCGGAATGAAGTTGCGCAGCCGTTTCAGGAGATCATGCCAGTCAACTAATAAGTAATACAATACCATGGGGATCAATAACATAGTTGTCATTAATCCCAATACAGCGGTGCCACCGACTTTCAGTGATCTAAGAACGGCGCTACCAATTTCTTGTCCACTAGTATCAATATGATCGGCAATCATTTGTTTTATGCCACTACTGTCCAGTTGTACGTGAATCCCGAACGTGAGCAATCGTGGTTCAAGTGCGGTATGTAACTGATCGAGAAAGCGCGGGATTTGTTCTTGTAATAAGGGAAATTCATTTTGCGCTACCGGAACGACGATCAAAAATAATGTCAGTATGCTGGCAGCCAGTATTAGCATGGCTGTGAGTGCAGCCAAAGATCGTGGGACGGCCCACTGACGCCAGCGAAGGCGGCAAATCAGGTCAACCAATGGATTGAGCATATACGCCAAAATGGTTCCGACGATAAATGGCATCAATACTGGCGCCAACAGGATCACCAGCAGCATCAGGGATGCGCCCACGATGAGCCAGATGGCTGTTTGACGTTGCTCTTTGGTGAAGGACATAAAGGGGGTCTTTAAGTGTTTTTAACTATTTAGTACAAAAATAACTGCAAAAGCAATGAATTAATAGGTGAATCAGATACCATTTGTTAAAATAACGCTTTCGCGGGAATGAGTTCACTGAATTTTAACCGATAGCGCCGTATTTCTCTCTATTTTACTGCCTCACAGCCATTTATCATGACACCATCTTCTAAAGTTTCCCTTTCTTATCGTGACGCAGGCGTCGATATCGACGCAGGTGATGCCCTGATTGATGCAATTAAACCGTATGCTAAAAAAACCATGCGTGAAGGCGTTCTCGCCGGCATTGGCGGATTTGGTGCCTTATTTGAGGTGAGTAAAAAATTCAAAGAGCCAGTGTTGGTCGCTGGCACCGATGGCGTAGGCACCAAATTAAAATTGGCGTTTATGTTAAATCGCCACGATACCGTTGGTATTGATTTAGTGGCAATGAGCGTCAATGATATTTTGGTACAGGGTGCAGAACCCTTATTCTTCCTTGATTATTTCGCTTGTGGCAAACTTAATGTTGCTGCAGCTGCGGATGTCATCAAAGGCGTTGCACAAGGATGTGAGCAAGCTGGTTGCGCCTTAATTGGCGGTGAAACAGCCGAAATGCCATCGATGTATCCGGATGGTGAATATGATTTGGCCGGTTTTGCCGTTGGTGCGGTTGAAAAAGCCAATATTATTGACGGGTCAAAAATTATTCCGGGCGATGTCGTGCTGGGTCTGGCTTCCTCTGGTGCACACTCCAATGGTTATTCTTTGGTGCGTAAAATCATCGAAGTGGCACAACCCGATTTGAACGCCGATTTTCACGGTACAAAATTAGCTGATGTGTTAATGGCGCCGACACGTATTTATGTCAAACCATTGTTAGCATTGATTGCATCACTGGAAGTGAAAGGGATGGCGCATATCACTGGTGGTGGTTTGGTTGAGAATGTACCGCGCGTACTGGGATCGCATCTGACAGCAATATTGGATCAGAGTAAATGGACGATGCCACCATTGTTTACTTGGTTGCAACAACACGGTAACGTCGCCGATGCTGAGATGCACCGCGTATTTAACTGCGGTATTGGCATGGTGGTGATTGTTTCGCAAGAAAATGCGGCTGCGGCGATAGCGCAATTAACGGAAGCGGGCGAGCAAGTTTGGCAAATCGGTAGCATCCGCGCTCGGGTGGGTGACGAAGCGCAAACGCAGGTAGTGTAATTGTATTGCTACCAGCAAACTACACCTTAGTGGCGTAGTTTGCTGGCACAGCGTTGTTTCTAGTTTTACTGTTATGGTTGTTGTTTGTTTACATCCTGATGTGCCAAAGACTGCAGTTGCAAAAACTGCCCTTGCGGATTGAGATTGCCGCCTGGTGGCGTGGTACGCGCTGGCTCACTGCGCAAGTTGGTGTGTGATAAGACATTGTCGGTAGTGTCATAGGTGGCATCCCAGACCGGATCGGCAATACCTTCAAATACCCGTTTTAATTGTTGGCCCCAGCTATTACGTATCATTTGAAAATACTGGTTTTTTTCATCTATCGTGACAAAACGGCTAACGTTAAGGCTATCTGCCTGATACACTAATAGATCCAGCGGTAATCCGACCGAAATATTTGAACGCAGTGTTGAATCCATCGAAATCAGGGCGCATTTAGCGGCTTCATCCAATGAGGTTGAACGGTCAGTGACCCGATCAAGGATGGGTTTGCCATATTTTGCTTCACCGATTTGCAGGTAGTTACTTTCATTCTGTGCTTCAATAAAATTGCCAGCTGAATAAATCTGGAATAAGCGACATGGCTCTCCTTTGATTTGGCCACCAAAAATCAGGCTGACATTAAAATCAATGCCAAACTCGGATAAACTCTTGGCGTCACGCTGATAAATTGCTCGGACAGCATCACCGACCAATAGCGCAGCTTCATAGGTCGAGGTGACATTCCAGATGGATTTGCCACTTTGACTATTTTGTTCATTAATATAATGCACAATTGATTGGGAAATTGACAGATTTCCAGCGCTCATCAACACGAGCATACGGTCGCCCGGATTTTCAAACACCCGCATTTTACGGAATGTCCCAATTTGATCGACGCCAGCATTGGTGCGCGAGTCCGATAAAAATACCAGTCCAGTATCAAGGCGTATGGCAACACAGTAAGTCATAATGATGGGAAGCGGAATATAAAAGCGTATTTTACAGGAAGTTTTTCAGATAAAAAGGCGAGTTTGTGCCAACGCAAGCAAGAGTAACTAAGCGAAACTACGTATTCTTGTAAGAAATTGCTAATTTCAATTTATTTTTTCCCTATTTTTAACACCACCTCCAAACAACAGGCACGCTATGGAAGATTTATCTACACTCAGTTCAATGGGATTGACATTGCCTAGTCCGGCATATTTATTTGGTGCGATTGTGTTTGGGATTATTGGATGGGTGGCATACCGGTTTGGGAAAAAAACGGAACGAAAACAAGCAAAGTGGTTGGGAATTGCATTAATGGCATATCCCTATGCTATCTCACAAACTGCCATGATGTATGTGATTGGCACGGCATTGTGCGTCGCCTTATATTTTTTTCGTGATTAAGCTGCTTGAAAATTACCATCAGTTATCAACCGGTCACCTGACATACTTGTTCAGGTGACCGGTATCATCAAAAAACTGACTCAGGTTTGAAACCCCGGCCTTCAGGCCGATTAGCGACGCAGGAGCGACACGATGGGAGGGGATGCAAACCCCTTCCAGAGGGCTTTTCTAGCGCCACGTGTGGCGCTCATTTAATTGTTGCACAATAACGTTTAATGGTCGTTTTGGTTGGATTGGCCGCCATTGCTGTTGTTACTGTTGTTGCTATTGCTGTTATTGTTACTGGCTGACTCAGCAATGTGTGTAAGCGTGTTGCCATCGATATTCAAGAGGATGTTGTTCCCCGTGTTGCTCGCAAGCACAATGGATGTCGTTCCCATAACGTAATACATTGTTCCGGTAGTAACCGTCCCATTAATTGTTACGCTGGCCGCAGAATGCAGAATAAATGGCGTAATTGTTGGGGACGATACTTCTGCCCATGAAGGCGCACTGATAACAGGAGGTGTGGACGAAACGGAATGGTCACCGAAATAGTGTCCAGTGAGCGTCGATGCACTCATACTCCATCCGGTTGCACTCGGTGTAATGCATTCACCGACACTGCCGCCACCAACGCCCGGACTAAACGCTTCCAGTCGTATCGAGAAAGCACCTGACGCACATGCTGTCGTTGTAGGTGCAACATTGGCATTCCATATTGCACTAACACCTACTGGTGAAAGCGTAGCATTGAAGTTGGTCAACACCGTACTTATCGTATTAGTCCCCCCGCTTTGAATAGCATAGGCGGTTCCTCCTGAAGTCAACGTGGATTGAATAACACCAACTTTGCCGCGAAAACTATATGTCTGAGTAGCATTTTTTACCGCCAATGTAATGATATTGCCAATAATTGTTCCAGTAACATTAGCGTCAGTTGAGCTAACGTTACCGTTGGAATCAACCATAACAGCAACATCATTAAACACGCTGGCCGGAACGGCACTGGCAGCGACAGAAGGTGTTGTGTTCGTCATGCCACTTTCCGCGATAACACCTTGCAAAATGTAAGTGGCGATCGTATTTGACACGCCGACGCTTGGCACCGCACTGCTTACTCCTGCATCAATAATTTCTCCTAAATACAGTCCAGGGCCGAGTTGTGGATCCGCAGAAATTTGTTGTGGAATACTAGCAATCACAGTAGGGCAAGTGCCACCCAGTATTGTTGCGGCTGTAGCAAGTGTCGTCGAATTGCCGCTGGTTAGGTTTGCGCCGGCTGCAATTGCTGCAGCTAGGCTAGTCGTTGAATTAACAGCGGGAACTGGATTGCATAGATTATCACCTACGACCTTGATCGCTGCCGCAATTGCCAAAATATCCCCGTTGTAAGTCTGCAAGTTTGTAGAGTATAGCGTTGGCGTCAAATTAGCGTAGCTACCACTTCCATTGATCTGATAATAGACAGCCAATGCTGCAGTTGTGACTGGCGTGATGTCCAAATCAGGTAAATTGGAGCTTGTTAATACTCCCGCAGTAGCCAATGCACTAGCCTGGCCTAAATAGCTATTCAAGATAAGGGCAGAGTTAATTGGATCTGCCGCGTTGGCGAATATGGGAACACTGCCACTAGGTAGCGTCACAGTAATAGCACTGAATACTCCTGACGCATTAGCGGTCGCTGTTCCAATGGTTGTTGCACCGGGATAGTTCAGCGGCGCGCCGGAAGTGAAAGTAATAACAGCACCAGGAATCGCCTTGTCAATTGCGGCGCCACTTAATGTGGCTTGAAGTGCTGACGCGGTAGGGCCCACCGTTCCACTACTACTAGTAGCACTACTACCACCGCTGCACGCAGATAAGGTAAAAATAGTTCCACTAATGGCCATGAGTACACCAACATAAATTCCAGGTACTCTGCTGGTCTTGCCGTTTTTGAAAATTAAATAATAAATATATTTAAAAATTGATGAGAATTTCATATTAAAAATCCATTAGTTGATTGATTAGTCTTTATTTAGAGGACACTTTAAAAGTCGAACATGACCACAATAGCAAGTAATGTACCAAGATTAAAAATCAGCCTTATGAACAGAAAATAGGATGTTAACATCTTGTTTTATCTATGTTTATTTGTATTTTAGTGTTTTTGTGGAGGGTTAATTGCGCCGACACGGTTCTGCAAAAAAAAGGAATATGCATAATGTGTCATCAATCATTGCAGAGTTGAATGAGTCGAACGAGTTGGATGAGTTGAAATCAATGACGTGAAAACACCACCAAATGGAGGCTACGCTCCAAATGGAATTTTATGTAAGCGGGCAATCTGAAGTCGCAGCAATAGCAGTAATAGCAGCAGGTGCTGAGCTGCTCGTGTCACGGCGGGATAGTGGCGGCAATATCGTATTGATCAGCGGGAGATTGCCGATTTCAGTGCCATCGGGCAGTACTGCTTGTTGGGCTGACAGCCAGTTGCCGTTGTCTTTCTCTTTGTCGTTATCTTTATTCATCTTCAAATTTCCTTGTTGAGACAACGAGTACCCCGTTGAGCTGCGGACAAATTTAAATCAATACGCCAGAAGCTTGTTGATCTACCTTAAACATTGATGATATGACGATGTCGATTTGACTGATGAGACTGTTGCCATAGTGAAGCGCCAAGCGCATTAGCGGTCAATGGGGGGCGACTTTCATGTATGGGATTTATATGCATTAAAGTTGCTATTATTTAATTTTTAAATTATTGTTCTCACTTATGGATAGTAGCACTGTGAAGGTCGAAAGTCGTTCATTGTGTTTGAGTGACTTGTCTCGGCGCAGTGCTGCTAGTCAAATTTCTGAAAGGCTGAAAGCGATTTTATTATTGAATAACCAGAGCACAAACGGGGTCAAATAATCTATTATGATCAACACTGATAACAATGCACAGAAACACGATGTGTCCATTTATAGAGGCACTATCGCCACGTTGATGCTTGCCGCTCTGGGCATTGTTTTTGGCGATCTTGGAACCAGTCCATTATATGCTTTACAGGCGGCCTTTCAGGGCGCTAGCGGCGTTAGTCCCATCCCACAAAATGTCATTGGTATTGTGTCTCTGTTTTTGTGGTCATTGATTTTGATGGTCAGTATCAAATACGTGCTGGTGCTGATGCAGGCCGATAATCACGGAGAAGGGGGGCTTCTGGCACTACTGGCTTTGCTGATAGGTGATCGTACGCAACCGAACAAACGATCGCGACGCTGGATTTATCTAGCCATGATAGGCACAGCAATGCTGTATGGCGATGGCGTAATTACACCTGCGATCTCGGTGCTGTCAGCGGTGGAAGGTTTGGAAGTGATCACGCCGACTTTCACTCCCTACATCGTACCTATAACAGTGGTGATTCTGATTGGTCTTTTCGCTATCCAACCACTGGGCTCAGGTAGGGTTGGCGTTGCATTTGGCCCGATATTGGCACTCTGGTTTGTCGTGATTTTCTTTTTGGGTCTGGTCTCACTGATAAAGACACCTGCAATTCTATCCGCCTTTAATCCTGTCAATGGTCTGATTTTTTTTCAGCATAACGGCTTCAAGGGATTTCTAGCTCTTGGCGCGGTAGTGCTGTGCTTGACCGGTGGTGAAGCGCTGTATGCTGACATGGGACATTTTGGTGCTTATCCTATTCGTCTGGCGTGGTATGGACTAGCTCTACCGGCGCTAGTAGTCAACTATCTAGGGCAGGGAGCTTTGATTCTGCGCAATCCGGCAGCAGTCGTACGGCCATTTTATTCCATTGTGCCTGATTGGGGTCTGTATCCAATGGTCATTTTGGCTACTCTGGCAACGGTGGTTGCTGCGCAGGCATTGATATCGGCGGTTTTTTCATTAACCCGTCAGGCAGCACAACTGGGATTAAGTCCACGGGTTCTGACCAGACACACTTCCAGCAGTTCGGTTGGCCAAATTTATCTGCCTGCATTGAACTGGATACTGATGATCGGTACTATTGGTATTGTGCTGATATTTCGGACTTCGGATAGTCTTGCTGCCGCTTTTGGCCTAGCAGTGTCCACCACTATGGCAATTACTACCATCATCTTTGCGGCAGTTGCCTATACACGCTGGTCCTGGTCATGGCTTCGGGTAGGGGTAGTGGCGGGAGTGTTCATGATTGCCGATCTAGCATTCGTTGCAGCCAATGCCATGAAATTTGCCGACGGTGGATGGTTGCCATTTTTAATTGGCTTAGTGACGTTTATGGTGACTATTTCATGGTTCACCGGGCTGAGAGTTTTACGTGAATCACGCAGCGATAGTGGCTTACCCATAGATGTTCTGATTGAAAGTCTCGTAGTAGCACCGCCCCATCGAGTTCATGGCACTGCCGTATTCATGATGGCACCAGGATCATCAGCGCCTGTGGCGTTGTTGCATCATCTGAAACACAATCAGGTATTGCACGAGCGCGTTGTGCTATTAACTCTTCTGACTGAAGAGGTGCCGCGAATAAAAAATAGCGAGCGATTAACCGTCACAGCAATGCCTATCGGTTTTACTAAAATTGTTGCGCACTACGGTTATATGGAATCCGCCGATGTGCCGAAATTACTGGAGTTGGCCGAACTGCAGACCGACTACTGCCTGTATGATCCGATGTCGACTTCCTTCTATCTTGGAAAAGAATCATTGTCGGCACCATTCAAAGGCAAAGTGATGATGAATTTATTGCTGCAGTTGTTTATTTGGCTTCACAAAAATGAACTGGATTCAACTACTCACTTTGGCATCCCACCCAATCGGGTTGTCGAATTAGGTGCGCGGCTGGATCTGGTTCCCAGGTCTGGACATAAAATCTGAAATAGTTAAAATGTGAGCTTGATATGGGCCTTGCAAAAACTAAAAACTCCGTAAGTGATCCACTAAATCTGACGTGGCTTGATCGGGGGGAGGCGTGCAATAACTGACAATAATTAGTGTCAATAGCCCAGCAGGAACCCCGAAAATACCCGCAGAAATGGGAGCGATATGAAACCAAAGCTGTTCATTGTTACCTCCCAGCCATGGGAAGGTGCGTAACATATAGATGATACATACACCAAATCCTGCCAACATTCCAGCAATCGCGCCGGCTGCGTTAGCGCGTTTCCAAAAAATTCCGAGTACCAAAGCAGGGAACAAGGTTGAACATGCCAGTGAAAATGCCGCACCAACCATGGATAAAATATCTGCAGGTTTGAGTGCAGCGACATAAGCAGCGACTAATGCTACAACTAACAGCAGTAATTTAGAGACGGTTACTCGGCGTTGGGTAGATGACTCCGGGGCCAGTGTTTTGTAATAAATATCATGCGATAGCGAGTTAGAAATGGTTAAGAGCAAGCCATCGGCAGTGGATAGTGCGGCTGCAAGACCACCGGCGGCAATCAGACCGGATACAGCATAGGGCAGGCCAGTAATTTCAGGCGTGGCTAACACGACAATATCACCATCGATCGTAATTTCTGCTAATTGCACGATGCCGTCATGGTTCAAATCGTGGATGCTAACTAGGGGAGTAATTTTGTCGATATTGGCCCAATATGCGACCCACTCGGGTAATTTTGAAAATTCACTACCAACTAATACAGTGTAAATATCGTACTTCATTAATACTGCCAGCGCCGGAATGGTAATGTACATAAGCATGATGAAAAACAGGGTCCAGACGACCGATTTGCGTGCTTCTGCCACCGTTGGCGTAGTGTAGTAACGAATCAAAACGTGTGGAAGCGCCGCAGTGCCCAGCATCAGGCAAAAAACCAGTGCGATGAAATTATTGCGCTTGATCGTTGACTCTTCCTCAGTTTTGCCAGGAAAAGGGGTGGAATGGGCGACGATAGGCTCAGCATGGGCCAGATTTTGATTGCGCGCTTCTGTCCATTTTTGTTTGGCTTCCTCCGGTGTTTTTGGGTATTGCGATAGCACTAATTCAGCGGCGCGAATGTCGACCAGTGAAGAATTGCTAGCCAGTAGTACGTCGAGTTTATGTTGAGTTTCTTGTTGTCCCTCGATCCATGCCGTTGGCAGGTGGGTAATTTTTGATGCTAAATCGGCGGCACGCTGGCGATAAATCGCCCGTACTTCCAATTCTTTTGGGTCTGCGTTAAGTTTTTTTTCTTGTTCGCTCAACAAGGACAGAATATTGCCATAAGCAACAGCGGGGATTGGATTGCTGGTGTGTTTAACCGACAACCATACCACGGGTATCATATAGGCGACCAGAATAACGATGTATTGCGCGACTTGTGTCCAGGTAATCGCGCGCATACCACCTAAAAACGAGCATACCAGAATACTGGCTAGTCCTAGAAAAATACCGATGGAGAAATCTACGCCGGTAAATCGTGAGGTGATCAGTCCGACGCCATAAATTTGCGCCACCACATAGGTAAACGAAATAAGAATAGTGGCAATCACGGCCATAATCCGTACGATATTGTTTTTGCTGTAATAACGTGTGCCTAAAAAATCGGCAATGCTGTATTGGCCAAATTTGCGTAAATACGGTGCAATTAATAATCCAACCAGACAGAACCCACCTGTCCAACCGATGATATAGGCCAGACCATCGAATCCCTGCAGATATAGCCCACCGGCCAGACTAATGAAACTAGCAGCAGAAATCCAATCAGCTGCTGTAGCCATGCCATTGAATAGTGCAGGTACACGCCGTCCTGCGACATAGTATTCTGAAATATCAGAAGTGCGACAAATCACCCCGATGCCAGCATAGACCAATATCGTTGCAAAAATAAATGCATACCCAATCCATGTGCGTGGAATGCCAGCTTTTTCCAGTATCGCCAATAACAGTAATAGCAAGATAAACGCCAGTGTGTACCACAAATAATAACGGCGCAGGCGGCGTTCAAACAGAATCTGTTTCATGATTTTTGGCATCCGCACGATTGACTAAGAACGCATACAGCGCGACGATGGCAACATAAAAAATAGTGAGTCCTTGTGCCGCCATAAAAAAAGAAACTGGCCAGCCAAATAAAGACCAATGGCTGAGCTCGCGTGCAAAGAAAATGACACCAAACGTCACGACAAACCATACCGCCAGTAAACTGAAGGTAAGTTTACGTATAGTCTTCCAATGTGAGTCAGAGGGTGGTCGTGGAGATGACATTGGCGGTCGATTCCGGTTGAACTGTTGAATGAATTTCGGTGTGAAGGGAGAAAAATGGTGGAGAGTAGGGTGGAAAATAGGTGATTACTGGTGTATCGATAGCAGACAGGTTACCCGCATTCGCCATGATGGTTGCTTCGCATAGTGGAAATATAAGGCGAAATAGTGCACCCGGATAGGCTGGATCGCTACAGTCGGTCGCCGCTGCTAGGGTAATGTCAGCACCATGTTGCGCGGCAATTTCCCGCACAATGGCTAAGCCCAGACCGCTACCGTCGACAAGATTATCGAGAACACGATAAAACCGCTCAAACACATGCGGTCTATCCTCAACACGAATGCCAATGCCCTGATCTTCTACTTCCAGAATAGCCCGTTGTGGTTCTGGAATAGCGTCGGTAGCGTTAGCGTGTTGTGCTAGGGCGGCAGGAGCATTGACCGGTAATGCAGACAAAAGCACGCGCAATGTGACGCTTTTACCTGCTGGGGTGTAGTGCAGTGCATTATCGATTAAATTGGAAATTAATTCGCGCAGCATCAAGGCATTACCTTCGATGAGTACTGGATGTTCCGGTACTTCTAATCCAAGGTCAATACGCAGGTTGAGTGCACTCGGCACCCACTCCGATGTCACGGAACGCACCAGTTCAGATAAATCCAGAATACGTAAATCACTAGAGTTACTTTTCTTGCCGCTATTTTCGGCGCGCGCTAGTGATAACAGTTGGTTGACTAAATGGGTTGCGGATGAAGAGCTTTTGGCTAACTGAATTAATGAACGATGAATTTCAATGGGATCGGTATGCCGCAATGCCAGTTCCGATTGCATGCGCATGCCGGCAAGAGGGGTTTTCATCTGATGTGCAGCATCGGCGATAAACCGCTTTTGCAATGCAATGGAGAGAGATAAGCGCTCTAGCATCTCATTGAATGAGGCCACTAACGGAGAAATTTCTTCCGGGATATGACCCGAAATAATGGGACTTAAATCATCTGGGTCACGCGCCCGTATGCGATTTTGCATTTCGATTAATGGGGAAAGTCCACGTGCCAATGCCAGCCAAATGAGTGTTAATGCAATTGGCAAAATAATGAATTGAGGCAAAATCACCCCCTTAATAATTTCATTAGCAAGCTGCGAGCGTTTTTCAAGTGTTTCCCCGACCTGAATTAGAGCGAGTCTGGGCATGGGCGGGGAGGTGTTCAGTAGCGTATTTCCGGAAGCGCCACGGCTTAAATTGACGGTACTATATGCCACCCGAATTTCGTTTCCACGGAGTGTCGCTACACGAAATTTAACCACGCCGATTGGGCTGGTTTCGTCCGGAAAGGGAAAATCCGCATCGCCATCCAATAAATTATGCTGCGCGTCGGTGACTTGAAAAAAAACGCTATCGAGGCCATCAGCACGTAATATACGTTGCGCGGATGCCGGCAGCGGGGTGAATAACGAGGAAGTCCGTGACGTGGCGGAGGTGGATTTTGCTGCTAATTTTATTTGCTGCGAAAGAATTAATATTTTATCATCTAATGCATGATCAAAGGGTTGATTGGCGATAGATTTCGCGACCAGATAGGTGATCGCGATACTCATCGGCCATAGCAATAAGAGGGGGGCCAGCATCCAGTCCAGAATTTCACCAAACAACGAACGTTGTCGGTCTTCCTCTGGTTGTGTGTTGAAAATTTTAGACGGAAGGCGTGGCATGGAATTTTTCTAGGCAGTAGCCTAATCCACGTACGGTAGCAATGCGAATGCCGCCAAGTTCAATTTTTTTACGCAGGCGATGTACATAGACTTCGATGGCATTATTACTGACTTCTTCACCCCACTCGCACAAATGGTCAACCAGTTGATCTTTGGAAACCAAGCGTCCGGTGCGTTGAAGTAAAACTTCCAGCAAGCCGATTTCGCGTGCGGATAAGTCCAGCATTTGCTCATTAATATACGCCAGACGCCCAATTTGATCGAATTTAAGTGGGCCATGACAGACCATCGTCGGTCCGCCGCCGGCACCTCGGCGCGTCAACGCCCGCACCCGTGCTTCCAGTTCAGACAAGGAAAACGGTTTTGCCATATAATCGTCCGCACCCAAATCCAGTCCTTTTACCCGCTGCTCAATCGAATCCGCTGCGGTTAAAATAAGGACAGGTAGATGGGAGTTGCGTGCACGCAAGCGCGACAGTACGTCCAGACCGGACATTTTGGGTAAACCTAGATCCAGAATAAGTAAATCAAAATTCTGAGTGGATAGCGCGGTATCGGCAGCCATGCCATTATTGACGCAATCGGTCACGTAGCCAGCTTGCCGTAAAGAACGGGTCAGGCCGTCAGCGAGGACGCTGTCATCTTCAGCGAGTAATATGCGCATGGGGAGTGTGTTCTTGCAAAGAGCGTTACAGTCTATGATATTTTAAGATAAACCGCCAATAAAATTAAACGAAATTCCGCATAAGTAAAGTTACTAACTGTTTTTTTATACAGTGGTGCGAAATTGCAGTAGAATAGAGGTCACAGGTTTCAATCTGCAAAATCACACGATGTTATGCCAGAGGCAAAACCAAGTGCACTACCAAATGATGCATTTAGCACCTTAGCTCACACTATCTCATTCACATGTTGAAAGAAATTATGGACGATAAAAAAGCCGGCCCAACTGCCACCCAAACCGCCGATAAAGCCAAAGCACTTGCTGCTGCACTGGCTCAAATTGAGAAACAATTTGGTAAAGGCTCCATTATGCGCATGGCAGATGGCGAAGTGGTGGAAGAAGTCTCAGTCGTTTCTACGGGTTCGCTTGGATTAGACATTGCATTGGGTGTTGGTGGATTGCCACGCGGCCGTGTCGTTGAAATATACGGACCAGAATCCTCAGGTAAAACCACGCTGGCTTTACAAACCATTGCAGAAATGCAAAAGTTAGGTGGTACCTGTGCGTTTATTGATGCTGAGCATGCACTGGATGTTGGTTATGCACAAAAGCTGCATGTTAATTTATCCGATTTACTTATTTCACAGCCAGACACTGGTGAGCAGGCGCTAGAAATCACAGATGCACTGGTGCGTTCCGGCAGTATTGATTTGATCGTTATTGACTCGGTTGCTGCGTTAACACCTAAGGCAGAAATTGAAGGTGATATGGGTGCCTCTTTGCCGGGTTTGCAAGCGCGATTAATGTCACAAGCGTTACGCAAACTTACTGGTAGCATTAATCGCACCAATACCCTAGTCATTTTTATCAATCAAATCCGGATGAAAATTGGCGTCATGTTCGGCAATCCTGAAACCACAACGGGCGGTAATGCACTCAAATTTTATGCTTCGGTTCGTTTAGACATACGTCGTACCGGTGGGATCAAATCGGGCGAAGAAGTGATTGGTAACGAAACCAAAGTCAAGGTTGTAAAAAATAAAGTTGCCCCTCCATTCAAGGAAGCGCATTTTGACATTATGTACGGCGAAGGCACTTCACGCGAAGGCGAGATTCTTGATTTGGGCTCTGATGCTAAAATCGTTGAAAAAGCAGGTGCTTGGTACAGCTACAATGGTGAACGGATTGGTCAGGGTAAGGACAATGCGCGCAACTATTTAAAAGAACGTCCGGCATTAGCGCGTGAAATTGAAAATAAAGTGCGTATTTCATTAGGTGTGCCGGTATTGCCGGTGATTGCTGCCCCCGTAGTCGCTAAAGCAACATCAGCTACGTCTGCAGCAGCGAAAGCGGTAGAAAAAGCAGCTGCCGCAGAAAAAGCAAGTGAGAGCATAGCAGAAGGCGTGGAAAATGGTTCAAAAGCGACAAAAACTCAGCCTAAAGAATAAGGCGCTGCAGTATCTCTCGCTGCGCGAGCATAGTCGGCAGGAGTTGCATCGTAAGTTGATGCGTTATGCGGCAAAATGCGCAGCATCCGATAACGCAACGGGTGCTGGCTATGAATCCGCTATGGACGTAATGATAGACGTAACAAGACATACCGACTTAGATGTGGACGTGGATGCAGCCGAAAATTTAGCCTTAGAAACAACACAAGAGATTGATGCGTTACTTGATTGGCTGGAGTCCACGAAATTTCTTTCGAGTGAACGTTTTTCTGAATCGTTCGTCAGGCGTCGGCAGGAATCCTACGGTAGTGGTCGGATTTTGGCCGAACTTAACCTGCATCAGCTTGATTCTGAATTGATGGCGCAAACCAAAGACGAACTCGCGCAAACCGAGGAAGCAAGGGCGCAGATAGTATGGCAAAAAAAATTTGGCAATCAATCCAGAGTGCGGTATCCATGCCCAGATGAGGATCAGTCAGCATCCGCGCCAGTGAAATTGACCGCAGAAGAACGTATGCGTCAATATCGCTTTTTAGCACAGCGTGGTTTTACGCATCGCGCAATTCAAGCGGTATTACAGGCGGCGGCACAAGCAAATAAATAATTTATTGAAGGAAAGAGAATGTCATCGTACAAGCTGTGCTAAACTGCCACGGTATTTTGCAGCGCCGCAAGAGCGGCTGTTAGCGTAGAAACTGCGCCAACGACACGCAATTGTGGCTTTTTGACCGTATCGATTGACAAGCCAACCCCCCATGTATTTTTCACAGCCAGTCTCCCGCCGTGCGCTAAAGCATACGCGAGCCATTGAGATCGAAGCGTATCGTCGAGAAGATGACCTATGGGACATCGAAGCACGCATTCGTGATATTAAAACTTCAGATACACATCTGGCTACTGACGTACGCGCAGCCGGCACGCCGATACACGATCTGGGTTTGCGTATCACGATCACAACGGATTTCGATATCGTTGGGGTAGAAGCGGTATCATCAGCAGTACCATTTCCACAGCATTGCGGTGCCATCACGCCCGACTATCAAAAACTGGTTGGCATGAACTTGCTCAAACAATTTCGTCAACAGGTAAAAGCCGCACTAGGAGGAACCCAAGGGTGTACCCATATTAGTGAGTTAACCCAATTACTTCCTACGGCTGCGATTCAAGCGTTTGCGGGTGAAGTCATTAGAATAAACGATGAGCAAATAAGCACGTCGTCAACAACTACCGGTAATACAGAAGTTACTAAACAGCAACAACCTTTTCAGCTAGACCGCTGTCATGCTTTACGGCTCGATGGCGCAGCAGTCGCAGTATTTTATCCCCGTTGGGTCAAACAACCCGGCACACCACAGTAAGTTGTATTTTGGTTATTTTTTAATAATATCAGCGCGTTCGAAGGGAAATCGCATGAAAATCCATGAGTATCAGGGTAAAGAAATTCTCCGTAAATTCGGAGTGACAGTTCCACGCGGAATTCCGTGTCTGACCGTAGAAGAAGCGCTCAAAGCCGCTGAAACCTTAGGCGGACCGGTATGGGTCGTTAAAGCCCAGATTCATGCTGGCGGTCGCGGTAAAGGCGGCGGCGTGAAAGTGGCAAAATCACTTGAGCAAGTCAAAGAGTATTTCAATCAAATCATGGGCATGCAACTGGTCACGCACCAAACCAGCCCTGAAGGACAAAAAGTCCGTCGTATTCTGATTGAAGAAGGCGCTGATATTAAAAAAGAACTGTACGTCAGTTTAGTTACTGATCGTATCAGCCAACGCGTGGTGCTGATGGCATCTAGCGAAGGTGGTATGGACATTGAAGAAGTTGCTGAATCGCACCCAGAAAAAATTCATCACATTGCGATTGATCCAACTGCCGGTTTGCAAGATGCTGAAGCAGATGATATTGCAACTAAAATTGGTGTTCCTGCAGAATCCATCGTTGATGCACGCAACCAGTTAAAAGGGTTGTACGCTGCATTTATGGCAACTGATGCATCATTAGCTGAAATCAATCCCTTAATTTTGACTGGTTCAGGCAAAGTCATCGCATTGGATGCTAAGTTTAACTTTGATGCCAATGCCTTGTTCCGCCAACCAGAAATCGTTGCGTACCGCGATTTGGACGAAGAAGATCCAGCTGAAATCGAAGCGTCAAAATTTGATTTGGCCTATATTTCACTGGATGGCAATATCGGCTGTCTAGTTAATGGTGCTGGTCTGGCTATGGCAACGATGGACACGATCAAATTATTTGGTGGTGAACCAGCCAACTTCCTGGACGTCGGCGGTGGAGCGACAGCAGAAAAAGTGACTGAAGCATTCAAGATTATGCTGAAAAATCCAGAGTTGAAAGCTATTTTGGTGAATATTTTCGGCGGTATCATGCGTTGTGACGTGATCGCTGAAGGCGTGATTACCGCATCGAAAGCAGTATCGTTGCAAGTGCCATTGGTTGTACGTATGAAGGGCACCAACGAAGAAATCGGTAAGAAAATGCTGGCTGACTCTGGTCTGCCTATTATCGCCGCAGACACAATGGAAGAAGCTGCGCAGAAAGTGGTTGCCGCCGCTGCACAATTTTCTGCCGCCAAATAAGAAGGAAATACTATGTCAATCTTAATCAACAAAGACACCAAAGTAATCACTCAAGGTATCACTGGTAAAACTGGCCAATTTCACACACGTATGTGCCGTGACTATGCTAACGGTAAAAACTGTTTTGTCGCTGGCGTTAATCCGAAAAAAGCGGGCGAAGACTTCGAAGGCATTCCAATCTACGCGAACGTCAGCGAAGCAAAAGCAGCGACTGGCGCGACCGTATCCGTCATTTACGTACCACCAGCAGGCGCAGCAGCGGCCATCTGGGAAGCCGTCGAAGCGGATCTGGATTTGGCTATCTGTATCACAGAAGGTATCCCAGTACGTGACATGATGATGTTGAAAGACCGTATGGCAAAAGCGGGTAGTAAAACGCTGTTGTTAGGGCCAAACTGCCCAGGTTTGATCACGCCTGATGAAATCAAAATCGGTATTATGCCAGGCCATATTCACCGTAAAGGTCGTATCGGCGTGGTATCCCGTTCTGGTACATTGACATATGAAGCCGTCGGTCAATTGACTGCACTGGGTCTGGGTCAATCTTCTGCTGTTGGTATTGGTGGTGATCCAATCAATGGCTTGAAACACATTGATATCATGAAAGCCTTCAATGATGATCCAGATACTGACGCTGTGATCATGATTGGTGAAATTGGCGGTCCTGATGAAGCCAATGCTGCATATTGGATTCGCGACAACATGAAAAAACCAGTCGTTTGCTTTATCGCCGGTGTAACTGCACCAGCGGGTAAACGTATGGGTCACGCAGGTGCGTTGATCTCTGGTGGTGCCGATACAGCGCAAGCTAAATTGGATATCATGGCTGAATGTGGTATCACAGCAACTAAAAACCCGTCAGAAATGGCGCGTTTGTTGAAAGCGATGCTGTAATTTCAGATTAATACCCTGATTGCGTAGTCGCTGTAGTACCCGAAGTACAAGTTCGCCTGTTGCTAATTCATGTATGCTTAGTCATGTATGTTAATTAACATCAGGCGGATTTTTTTTGTCTTGGTAATGTTGATATTGCTGTTGAGCAGCGGTAGTTTCTATGTAGTATTATTGCGTATTGTAAGCATTTCATCTAAATAGTATGGTCGAACAATGACGGCATGACAGTGTGACAGCGTGGCGACGTATTAATAAATCGAGCTGGAGTTAAAAAATGGCAAAAATTACCGTAACCCTGGATGGAACTTCTCTTCAAGAATTAGAGATAACCAGGGAGAATGCCAAAACCACCATAGGGCGACGTTCAGGTAATGATGTGGTGCTGACCAATCCAGCCATTAGTGGTGAACATGCGGTCATTGAAGCGCATGGTAATGAATTTTTTTTGCAAGATCTTAATAGTACCAATGGGACTCAGGTAAATGGTCAACCAATCACGCGCCATTATTTGCAGAATGGTGATTGCATTGAACTGGGTAAATACAGAATTAATTTTGAAACCGGTGCAACTGACGGTGCATTAAATCATGCTGAACCAGATAACAGTATCTTCATGCTTGGTGCGGGTGATGCACCCTATCCGATCATTCGCATTATGAATGGCCACAATGCTGGCAAGGAATTGGTACTGAGCAAAGTGACGACATCACTAGGTAGTCCTGGAATACAGGTGGTGTTGATCAGTCGTAGTGATGACTGTTATTTTATTCGCCACGTAGAAGGCGAGCAGCCTCCATTGATAAATGATCTTCCTATTGCGGATGAGCAACAGCAATTGCATCATGATGATGTAATTGAATTATCTGGGACACAATTACTGTTTAGTGTTGCATGACTATGCATAGTCATGGTGCACGCTACATGGTACACGCACCATAATAGTATGTCTTCGGTATGTTTATTGCTTGATTGAAATCGCATATAAAAATTTTGTCATAAGGAGGGCAGATGCAAGCTAAATCACAGGGGTTTACCCTAATAGAGTTGATGATTGTCATTGCGATCATCGGCATCCTCGCCGCCGTTGCAGTGCCACAATACAATTCGTATACCCAGAAAGCCAAATATTCAGAAATCATTTACGCTGCAACCCCATTTAAACTGGGGGTTGAAGTCTGCGCTGCCTCGCAAAATCTTCCGCTGGGGGGGGTAATTACTGGGTGTGCTAGTGGTGTGAATGGGGTACCAGTGGCAGTTGCAACGACATCAGTCGGTAGTGTTTTAGCATCTATTTCGGCAACGGATGCCGGGGTGATCACTGCAGCGGGAACGGCATCGGTGGGAAGTTATACCTATATCTTGATTCCTGCGTTGGGCCCCACTGGTGGGTCCGCTTACATCTCATGGAATACCACGACAGGGACGTGTAAAAGTGTCGGGATATGTTAGTAGCTAGTGATATAAAATTGCGAGAGTGACATAATATCTGGTTTTTTTGAAATTATTGTCAAAAATTGTCACACGGAAACATTTTTGCGTAAAATTGCTTGTGACGAAAATTGTCAGTTTTAGACGAAAAATGGCAAAACTACGCATGAAGTAGGCTTAGGTCTCTCCATAAATGTGTTATTGTAGGAAATTGAAACAGGCACAAGTATTGCTTAATATAAATTACGTAGAAATTGTTCTACATCCCCGGGAGAATAAATTGAACATGCCAACTTCACAAAAAGGTTTTACACTGATCGAATTAATGATTGTTATCGCCATCATCGGTATCCTGGCTGCAGTTGCGGTACCTCAATACCAAACTTATACCAAAAAAGCAAAATTCACAGAGGTTGTAGGTGCTACATCCCCATTTAAAACAGGTATTGAAACCTGTGCAGTTGATAATGCCGTGTCTACCCTTGCAGGTCTGACTGCGAGTTGTAGCCTTGCAGGAACGAATGACATACCTGCTGCAGTGAATGCTGCTTCAGGCTATGTTCTAAGCGTCGGTGTTTCAAGTCCAGGTATAATAACAGGCACTGCCGTTAGTGTTAGTGGTATGGCGGGTGAAACGATCATATTAACTCCCACTATTGGTGTCGCAGGTGGTTCTAACTTATTAACCTGGACAAAAAGCGGTATGTGCGTATCTGCCGCGATCTGCTAGTTGAGCCTTGCACAAGAAAAGCACTTTTTTTAGAGTGCTTTTTTATTTTGTGATGCTGAATCGAAATTGAACCAAAATTGTCAGATACATTCTCTGAGAAAAGTATGATTTTATGCAACTGGTAATCATTGTCAGTAACTGACATTTTTGTCCGAATGAGATTTATTTCGACAATAAATGCAGATTAAAAATGGTTAAAAAGAGATGGTATGAGCTTTGCGTTGAGAGTAGGAAGTAGAATGGGTTCTACGGTTCTGGGAGATCAAAATGAAGTCGCAAATGCAATAACATGGTTTTACCTTGATTGAGCTAATGGTCGTCATTGCCATTATTGGTATATTGGCTGCAATTGCAGTTCCGCAGTATCAAACCTACACTAAAAAAGCAAAGTTTTCTGAAGTGTCGGGTGCAAC